>Ga0228711_1004053_pt1 | contig 22695 bp, 12 predicted proteins | sample MedpolnodulmetaG_2_FD_177996 | JGI IMG/M metagenome (GOLD analysis project Ga0228711, IMG submission 177996) | Root nodule microbial communities from Medicago polymorpha collected in Santa Monica, California, United States - brown nodules | ecosystem: Host-associated > Plants > Roots > Nodule...
AAAATTTCTTAAAAAAAAAAAAACACAATTTTTACCTCTTTTCTAGAAAGAGTTGTTGTTTAAGGGTATAATTGAGATAATGAAAAAGTAAGTATATATACACTCGTTTAGTTTGTTACACTTTTTAAAAGATAAAGAATAAAACTAAACATTTGTGTTTGTTACACTTTTATTTTAATATTTAAATTTATTTCTTATCTATTTGTTACATGTGTTATTTGTATTGAAAATTGATGACATTTTTTCTAAAAGAGAAAAAGTCAATCCAAAAGAATTAAAAGAGATTGTTTTCTTTATACATAATATAGAATAGAATAGATATATCCCCCTGAGCTTAGCTCAGTTGGTAGGGATATTGCATATTATATGTAGGAGCTGGGGTTCAAACCCCGGACACTCCACTTCTCCACAATTTAATTGTGTGAGCTCTAGCCACTAGGCTACTTAAAAAAATAAATAAATAAAATAGATATATAGTATAGATTAAGTTTTAAAAAGACTTAGGTGTAAATAGATATTTTTTGTGGTATAAAAAAATCATAAATTGATTTTTTTTTCTTGAAAGATAAAAAAATCATAAATAAAATAAAGGAAAATGTTAACTTGTGCCCTTAGGGCATATGTTAAGAATTCTATTAATAGAAATTTTGTATTGAAAATTGTGTTAATTTATTGTTCAAAACGTTTAATATTAATTTTTTTCTAATAAATTCTTACCACTAATGGAATGACATTAATGCTTAACATATATGCCCCAAGGGAGTTAACATGACCCATAAATAAATACATGCATGTTGGTTAATATATTTGGAGAGAATTTTTTTCTTATTCTTATATAATGCAATAGAAACAAACGATTCGTTACCTATATAGGAGGAACCAAAACGAGGGTTTGGTCATAACAGTCTACTTTTTTTGTTACCGTCTATTGTTGTGCATGGTTCTTTCTTTCTCTCTACGTTTCATGCCTCTATAAAACATTCATCTACTTTCTATAAACTTCAAAAATATTGATACCCTTTTGCTAGAATCGATTGGTAGTGTGTTAAAGGTGCAAACTTTTTGGTTTTTAAGGGTTTTGTTTTGTAGTTCCTTTTAGGGTTTTGATGGAAGAAAAGCAAGTTTTGTTGTCATCATTTGCTGTTTGGGCAGGGTTGAATCTGGGGGTGGGAATATATGCTGGTGTTAAACATTATAATCAGTCTAATCAGCTTCATGAGGATCAGATTGTGAAGGGGCTCATGAAACTAGTCACTAATGGGAAGGATTATGATGTTACGTTTAATAAGTTTCCTTATTACTTAAGGTATTGTAAAGTGTTAGGTTATTTTCTAGCAAACTTTTTTACCTTTTTTATTGTGTTTTGAATATTTGAATTACACATATTTCTGGTCTTATTATTTAAACGTGGTGTATTATGGTTATGTTGCATTAGGGATGTAAATGGATATCATGGATGCGGATAGTGTGATATCCGTGTCCGCTCCATTAGATAAATATGAAATCCGTACCCTATCCATATCCGTGCAGATATCCGTTTAGCGGGTAATCCATATCCGTACCCTATCAATTTACGCGGTTTAATAGCGGGTATGGATATCCGCGGGTGTGGATACCATTAAATCCGCATCCGTATCCATTAGTTAGCGGGTAGTTAAAAAATCCGTTTATTTTATCCTTGGATATCCGTTAAGGTATCCGCTCCGTGCCCGTGGCGGATTTTATCCGCAGATATCCACATGTGCAAATTTTTTTGCCTATGTTGCATTATGTTGTCTTGGGTTGTGAAAAGCTCATTGAAATAAACCGATAAACCGTAACAGTGCGTTTCGGTGTGTTATAACTATAAACTATTTTCGTAAGTTACCTAAAATACTTGTTATATCATAAGAGAACCGCAATAAGTTGTGAATAGGTTAATCTAAATGCGCGCAAAATATTATCAGCTTTTTGTTAGATTTATTGTTTTATACAATATCCAATCACTATATACTACGATTAGTCCCCATGCTTAAAAACATTGTAGTTTCATGAACTATGGATAATCTTTTAGCATAGTGATATTTTTGATTATCAAGTTTTGTCACATGTGGAATTGATCTAGCCTTGGAGGAATCTGATGTGAATAACTATTTTCCTGATTCATACATATGACAAGAACAACTGTCTTCTCCCTGATTAACCCCCGTCTTATATTTCATATGATGATTGAAATTACAGGGAAAAAGTCAAAATTTTGTTGACAAGTGCTGGATATGTTCATTTGAGACAACATCAGTTATCTAAGCACACGAAGAACCTTTCGCCAGTAAGCCGAGCTATTTTGCTTTCTGGACCTGCAGGTATATTGTTATGTACAAGTTCAGTCTTCACATGCAAACATTATTTTGGTTTTCAAATCATACAACTAACACTAGTGATATTTCAGTTTTTGAAGAATTTTATCAGGAAAATCTTGCCAAAGCTTTAGCACATTACTTTGAATCGAAGCTACTGATTCTAGATATTTATAACTTCGTTTGGAAGGTAGTTTTTAACATCTTTTTTACTTTACTTTCTCTGGTTTTTGTGTTATATATGTAATCATAACTTTCATGTTTTCCTTGTACAGATGCAACTCAAATACGGATGTCCAGTAAGTTTCGTCTGCTACACATTTAGTTTCCGCTCCACATTATGAACTGAAGATACTTCTCTTTTTACTCCATATTAACATATTTTTCTGACTTTATTGTTCCTTGAATGTATAATTTGAATTTGTTGATTGAATTAGCTAGAGATGATACTAACCATTAATGTGATTTTTTTTTTCACAATTACTTTTGGAAAGAACCTACTAACATTTAATAATTGTTGGCTCATAGTGAAATTTTTCTAACTTGTTATACATTAGTATTTAAAAAGGTTCATATTTGATGTTACTTTGCAGTGCGCGTCTGCGTCTGGTTTATTTGGTTCCCGGTCAATCCTCTCTTCAAAAGGCATAATTAGAGGTACTAAAGGAAGATTCTGAACATGATTTTTGTTTTATAAGTACTCCTTTTGGAGTTTAATCGTAAATGACTTCAAAATAATGAATGATTTGACAATGTATCTGTGGCTTTGAGTTTAGGTAATGGTATTCAGTTTTAATACCTCGGTTAGTGATCATAGTGATTGCATTCTGAAAGATCATTATTACATCTCTATTGTTTCTTAAATTATTTGTATTGATTGATATCTTGGAGTTTTGGCCTTTATCTAAGTGCTACTCTACAAAGAGAAAGTAGTTCATTTGAAAAATTCCAATAATCCTCCAAAGCGTCATAAGAATGCCTGTACTGCATCTAATATGAATTCTACTAGCCAATATGATCCATCAGATGCAAGCCATACTTGAAGCAAAATTGTTTTCTTTCTTTTTAGTAATTATTCTCATTACTTAGAATGCCTCTATTTTTTTTTCTTCCTTTCTTTTAACATGATCTTCTTGTGCAAAGTCCATTAAATTTTCTAGACTAGGGACGTGATGCTTTATTTTATCGATGCTAGTGCATGATATTTCAACAACCTTCCACAATAATATGCTTACTGCTTTTGTTTTTTGTTTTCAGCTCCTATGACGTGCACAAGCCGTGTCTGTTTTGATGAAAAGCGTCTCCTAGATTCACTCTACAAGGTGATTATATCACTGAAAGCTTTTCAAAGCTTAAATTTGTTTTGAATCAAAGAAAACATTATAGTTGATGAAATTTCGGTAACATTGTTCAATTTCAATTTTAACAAGCAACACAATTGTAATTTTTTTCAGGTCTTGGTTTCTATATCGGAAACTGATTCTGTTATCTTATACATCAAGGATGTTGAGAATGACTTTCGTCAATATCCTAGGATGTACAATTTGTTCCATGAACTATTAAATAAACTTTCAGGGTCAGTGTTGATACTTGGTTCCCGGATTTATGCTTCCGAAGATAAATGTGGAGAAGTTGATAAAGAAATCACTATGTTATTCCCTTGCAACATTGAAATCAAACCGCCTCAAGATGAATCTCATCTCAAAATTTGGAAAGTCCAACTAGAAGAGGCCATGACAAAGACTCAGTTGAAACACATTTCTCAAGTGCTTGCAGAGAATGACATTGGTTGTGATGACTTGAATACTATCAGTCATTCTGACACTATGCTCCTAAGTAATCACATCAAAGAGATTGCCGCATCTGCAGTTTTTTATCAATTGATGGATAACAAAAATCCAGAGTACCGAAACGGAAAACTAGTTATATCAGCCGAGAGGTAAAGTCTTGGCAATGGTTGTTTATGCAATTAATTAAAGAAAAGTTTTTTTGGTTACTAATATTGGACATATGCAGTTTGTGCCATGTATTGAACGTGTTCCAGAAGGGTGAAAGTAGCGACAATGATAATAAGAAGACTATAAAAGAATCCCAGAAGGGTGAAAGTAGCGACAATGATAATAAGAAGACTAAAAAAGAATCAAAGAAGGTTTGTCAAATATATAATTTCATCTTTTTATGTTTAACTCATTTCTGTTTGTTTTGCATTGCGGCTTATTTATGCATGCTTGCAGGAAGTTCCTCCTGACAATGCCTTTGAGAAGAACATAAGACGAGAGCTTATCTCTGCAAAAGAGATAGGGGTGACTTTTTCAGATATTGGTGCATTGGATGGTGTTAAAGAATCACTTCAAGAAGCAGTTATGCTTCCCCTCAGAAGACCAGATATATTCAAAGGGGATGGGGTTCTGAAGCCATGTAAAGGTGTATTACTTTTTGGACCTCCTGGTACGGGAAAAACAATGCTTGCAAAGGCAATTGCAAATGAAGCTGGAGCAAGTTTCATCAATGTCTCTTCGTCCACAATCTCTTCATGTTGGTTTGGAGTAGGTGAAAAGAACATCCGAGCTTTGTTTTCACTTGCAGCAAAGGTTTCCCCAACTATCATTTTCATTGATGAAGTCGATAGCTTGCTTGGGAAGCGGTCTAACAATGATGACAAGACAATGAGAAGGATTAAAAATGAATTCATGTCCCACTGGGATGGACTATTGTCAAAACCTGTTGAGAAAGTTATTGTTCTTGCTGCAACCAACATGCCATTTGACCTTGATGAAGCAATTATAAGACGGTTCCAGCGCAGGTAGAATAGAACCACACATTTCTTATGAACCATGATCATATGTTGCTTCTGCTCAACTGCAACATTTGAACAAGGACAACCATTCATTATCTTCATCATTTTTAGTGATTAGTTAGGTTCTCATAATAAAAAATGTTTCTGATAAACATAGATTTGGTTAAATTTTGTAGGAAGGTCTAAAATTTAACCTATAAAAGTATGATTAGATTGTTCACTATATTGAATCTACCTTTAGATAAATAAATCTTGTGTTGTTAACTGTACTGCAATAATAACTCTAGAAACTCACCAGAATGTCCATGCCATGGTTCAATCTTGAAATCTAATTTATTAACATACTAACATTTGCCTCCATGCAATAATAGCAACTCCTTAATTTTGAAGCATCTTGCAGGCGTATGATTGCATGGTTTGATTTCACGGTATGATGCAGACTCTCGTTTTTGAAATCTGTGGATGACATTTCTGTTCATGGCAATTTTGAGCAGGATAATGGTTGGTCTTCCGTCTGCTGAGAACAGGGAAACGATCTTGAAAACTCTTCTAGCTAAGGAAAAACACGAAGATATAGACTTCAAAGAGCTTTCAACTATGACAGAAGGATATAGTGGAAGCGACCTTAAGGTTCAGTTTGTTGGTCATTCTCTTTTTCATATTCCCTACTTCTGGTTTGTCGTGATAATATGATCTCTTGACATTAATTTCTGTGAACAGAACTTGTGCACCACTGCAGCCTATCGCCCGATTAAGGAGCTAATGCAACAGGAGAAGGAAAAAGAAATGGTAGATACTAAACCATTACATATAATAATGTGATTGTTAAAATGATCTCCATCAAATGTATAGTGTTCATGTGCTGTAAAGCTAAGTAATAACCACCACTTATTTCAGAAAAAGAAGAAAAAGGAGGCAGAAGTTGAAAAATCAGAAGATGTTTCCAATGCTGGAGATGAAGAAAAAAATGATCAAGTGATTGCCCTCAGGCCTCTAAACATGGAAGACATGAGACAGGCAAAGGAAAAGGTATTTTTGACTTAAACACTATTCATGTCATTTGCTGTAAAGTTAGGGCTTGTTTATATTAGCTAATTTGAGCTTATCGACTAGCATAAGCACTTGTAACATTGTTTGGAAGAACTTATAGACACAACTTATGACATGCCCGTAAGTTGTTTCAACTTTTTTCTATAAGCTCTCCAAGACATATTATAGCTTACATGAAAACAGCTTGACTTTATCTTATCTTTTGCAACTGAAATAGCTTATACATAAGCACTTATATTTCTTACCTCAAGACTTTGTAGGAATATACTTAATATAATAATACCTAAGTTTCAAGATATGCATTAAATTAATCTAATAGATGCATGTGTAAATACAGGTGGCTGCAAGTTATGCTACAGAAGGATCAAATATGAAAATGCTGGAGCAGTGGAATAATTTGTATGGAGAAGGAGGTTCAAGTAAGAAAGAGGAGCAGCTCAGTTATTTCATTTAGATTGTAGAAAAATAGTTCTAATATGGACATGTCAATATTCATTTTAACCAAGGATTTAATCATTAAGCAGAGATATTGAACTCAGAAAGTAGGAGTAAATGGTAAACCTTTTAGATATGATTAATATTTCTGAATCACATGCTTAGACATTAATTTTTTTAAACTGATTTTATGGTTCCATTATTTAAGTGAATCTTCTTGCATTGGATGGATAATGGGAAAATGCTGCAAGGAGATTGAAGTATTAAAAATTTGCAAAAGTTTGTCTACACAAAAATGGGAAAATTAACTCGAATAATACAAGAAATCTTTTCATGTTTGCTTTTCTAGAAAATTATAACATCAAGTATAACATGGATTGCTCAAAAAAAGTTATGTTGAATGAATGTGCCCAAACTTTGAATAAAGAAGAGTGGCTTTAAGTTTGCACAAAGACTAGCACAAGTGCGCAACTATGACCATGTGTAAAGGGCTTTAGTGGTGCACTTTATATGTTAAACGCAACTCATAAGTTTGTTTGGTTTCACTCCTAAAATAGCCAAAACTGAGTTTAGATGTGTAAAATTGATTCCGAATATAATTGATTTTGCATTCAAAATTAGAAATTGGAGTTTTTAATTCAAGAATTGATTTAACACTCAAATTTATTGTTCAACTCACTTTTACATATACATATGTCCAAACAAAAATTACTTTACCTTTGACCCACTTTTTTTTACTAGAACTTCGACCCATTTTTAGCCATAATCAATTTTACAGAATCAATTTACTCAAAATCAAATTTTATCAATGCACAACCAAACATACATCAAGTAAACAATAACATTTATCAGTTATGAAAATACACGAGGTCTCAGTTTAGTTAAGAAATGAAGCTCTGATGATACACTCATGCAGTTTAACTAACTTTTTTTTTTTGGGTGGTCGGAGTTTGAACCCCGAACCTTGCATATATTATGCATTGTCCCTACCAACTGAGTTAAGCTCACGAGGACCACGCAATTTAACTAACTAGCTTGAAGGTAATGGATGACATGAATTATTAATTCTAATTTCTAAATGTAACAATATGTATTAGATTTTTTTTGGAGTATTTTACGAGGAATGGTAGATATAATAATTTTTATTAAAATTAGTGATCTAATTAATATAAATAAAATAAATATAGCCTTTTGGAAGTTAACTTATTAAATTTATAATTTTTATTAAAATTAGTGATTGAATTAATTTATAAATATAAAATAAAATATAAAAAAAAAGATGTGGCTAATTAACATGGTAAATGTTTTTTCCTCAAAAAAAAAAAATGGTAAATGTTCTGTTGAATAAGTTAATTCACCGTCATTGGTTTTTCACAAGTAAGATAGTAAAGGGGTGGGTAAGTTCACCAAAAAAAATATGTTAATATATCTGAGGATAATTTAATACACCATCATTGATTTTCACTTTAAATAAATTAATATATCTGGGATTAAATTAATACTCCTATTTTGTAACCCAAAAAAAAATAATACTCCCATCATCGGTTTTCACAATCATGTTTAATTTTTGGTAAATTCTTAAGTGATTTAAATTTTAAGGATATTGATATCTCATAAGAAAAATTCATGTAAAATTTGAATTTATTTTAATATAAATCAATATAAAAATTTGACATGAATGATTTTTTTTTTAAAGGTTGACATGAATGATTGTTTGATAGAGATATATCTAAAATTCTAAAAGTAGGAGTCTTGAACCGTAGTGTTCACCTTAATTTTTTCAATTAAATTAACTTTGCATTAGGAGTTTAATTTATTTAAAAAAATTTGTTAGACAAAAATAAAAAGTTATATTTTTGAAAGAGTATAAGTGTTTACGGTGCAGTTTAGATTGGTTTTGAGAGAAAATTCATTCGATCAAAGATAAAATAATGTGGTTTAGTCTATTTTTCGATGATTAAGAAAAAAATCGATAAGTCTTATCTAAATTAATGCAATTTAATTTAAATCAATTTTTGGATATCTAAATTATAATTTATAATATTTTTAGTTAATATTAATATCATAAAAACGCAATAATAATAAATTTCGAAAAATATAACATATGGTATACTACTAAAAATTAATATTAAGACATGAGTACATGACAATAATTGATTATCGTTGAAACATATGAAATAATGGAAAGATATATTAAATGAAAAGAATTAGAAGAATTAAAAAATTTAAAACCAGTTAATAATAGATTGATACAATAAAACATATTAATAATAAATAAATAAAATATATGTATTCGGTTTGCTTCAATTTAAAATAAAAAATCAATCCATTTTCTCAAAAAAAAAATAAAAAATCAATCTATAATCTAATCCAATCCTTTCAATTTTTATAAAAGAAGTAAAGAACATCAAAACACATTCAATATTTTTTTAGTTTTTGTGCAATTTTAGTTTTTTTTTAGATAGATTTATAGTTTTATTTTGAATTGATTTAAATTTGAACATCTTAATAAAAGAGGGACAAGAGAGTATTTAATAATAAATAAACAAACTTTATAACAAAATAGTGTTGATTTTGTTCCCGGGAAGTCTCCATCATCGTACCAAAGTTTTTTGGTCTTCGTCTCTGTTTCCTGCAAACTCTATGAAACCTTCATCACCTTTCTACCAATTCAATAATCCTGATACCCTTTTGCAAGAACCGATCACCAGTGTATAAAAGGATCAATCTTTTCATCGTTCAACAAATTGGGGTTTTCTTGAATATAAGAGGAAAACGTTGTGATGATGGAACAGAAGCATGTTTTGTTGTTAGCAGCATTAGGTGTTGGGATTGGATTAGGTGTAGGAGTAGGAACATGGGTTGGTGAGAAAAATGTTTTGTTGTCAATATTTAGTGCTGTGATTGGGTTGATTGTAGGACTTGGAATATGGTTTGGTTTTGGATGTGATTCTGATGAGTCTAATCATATTTCTGAGAATCAAATTGTGAAGGGACTCAAGAAACTAGTCCTTGATGGAAAGGAGAGTAAAGTCACATTTGATGACTTTCCTTATTACTTAAGGTATTGTAATGTAATATCAATGAATCTTTGAATAATTACACTTTAAATTTGTTGTGTTATTTTATTACTAAAGTTGTATGCTGTTTTTGATTGTGAAAATCTCATTGAAATAAGCTGAAACTTTGCGTTTCAGTGTGCTATAAGTTATTTTCACAAGTTATCTCGAATACCCCTTTTATATCATAAGAGAAACTCAAAATTGTCATTAAGTTCATCTAAATGCGCACGAAATATGATAAGCTTTTTGCTATATTTGTTGTTTTATATGATCCAATCACTTATAGCATACCTACTAGCATAAGTTTTGAGAGACTCTTTGGGAGAATTTATGAAAAACAGCTTATGACAATTTTCATAAGTTCTCCAATATAGTTTATTAAAAACAACTTATATAGCATATACAAAAACAATTTAACGTTTTATCTTTTGCTATAAATATAGTTTATGCAAGCTTATACATAAGTGCTTATCATGATAAGTGTTTGTGTTATATGCTGCAAATAAGCTGTTTATCCAAACAGGCCCTTAGTCGGCATGCTTGGTGTTATATTGAGTTTCTAGTATTGTAGTTGACTAGTTTCATGAACTATGGACAATCTTTTAGCGTTGAGATATATTTGATTCTCAAGTCCTATCACATGTGGAATTGGTTTAGCCTTAGAGGAATTTGATGCAAATAACTATTTTCCCAATTCATGCATTTGCCAAGAATAACCTTCTTCTTCTCCCTGATTAAATTTAACCCCCCATCTTATGTTTCAATATGATGATTGAAATGACAGTGAAAAAAACAAAATTTTGTTGACAAGTGCTGGATATTTTCATTTAAGACAACATGACTTATCCAAGCACACCAGGAACCTTTCATCAGTAAGACAGGCTATTTTGCTTTCTGGACATGCAGGTATATTTCGTCCAAATCTTGTCTTCTCATGCGAAAATTATTTTGGTTTTCAAATCATATAACTAGCTTTAATGATATTTTAATTTTTGAAGAACATTATCATCATAAGCTTGCCGGAGCTTTAGCACATTGCTTTGAATCGAAGTTGCTGTCTCTAGATATTGCTCACTTTTCTTTGAAGGTAGTTATCTACATCCTATCACTTTATTTGCTTTGATTTGTGTTATATATGTTATCATACCTTTCATGTTTTCGCTTCGACAGATGCAGGGAAAATACGGATGTTCTAGAAAAGAACCAGTAAGTTTTGTCTGTTCCACATTTCAGCTTTGCATTAATAACTGAAGATACTTCTCTTTTTACTCCATATTAACATATTTTTTCTGACTTTATTGTTCCCTGAATGTATATTTAGAATTTATCAACTGAATTAGAGATGATACTGATCATTTAATGTGGTGAACTGTTTTTTCTTGGTGTCATTCTTCACTTTCCTACACTGAAGTGCACAATTGTTAGATCACCTAATTTCATAATTATTATTGCAAAGAACATGCTAAAATTCAATAATTTTTGGCCCATAGTGAAATTTTTCTAACTTTTTTCTTATAGTAGTATTTTAAAAGGTCCATCTTTGAGGCAACTCGGGAGTTTGTGTCTGCTTTATTTGTTTCCCTGTCAATCCTCCCTTCAAAAGGCGCGATTAGAGGTACTAAAGGAAGTAGCACTTAAAGTTTCTGAACATGATATTTCTTGTTTTCGTAATTACTTGTTATCGAGTTTATTCGTTCATGACTTCAAAATAATGAATGATTTAACAATATATATACATTATATTTATGTTTAGAACTTTAAGTTACCTTCTAATGCAAGTTGTTAGGCCTACTCAACATTCCCATTGACTGATTTTATCATTTTGGTTAATTCTGTTGTGTACTTTGTATGCTTGTTGATAACATAATACTTTTGATATGTAATTTAATTTATTACTTAATGCTTTGAACTTGAATAGTGTAACTAGATCCTGTCAGTAAGATTCTCTTAGCAATTTTATATTTGTATTGAACAGATCCTGTATACTAACATTCAAGTTCTTAAGATGATCTTCTTGTGCGTGATATTATAATGAGGACTGGCCTTTCACAACAACATGCTTACTACTTTAGCTTTTGTTTTCAGCTCCTTCAAAGTCCACAAGCTGCTACTTTTTTGATGAAAAGCTTTTCCTACATTCACTCTACAAGGTGATTATATATCACTGAAAGCTTCTGAAATCTCAAATTTGCAATATATCAAATATAACTAATCCTATGTTGTTAGGATATATTTGTCACAAGTACAGTTTTAACAAGAAAATCTATCACAATTTTTACAGGTCTTGGTTTCTATATCAGATGCTGGTTCTGTTATTTTATACATCAAGAATGTTGAGAAGGTCTTCCTTGGATCACCAAGGATGTACAGATTGTTCCAAAAGCTATTAAATAAACTTTCAGGATCAGTGTTGATACTCGGTTCCCGGCCTTATGACTTAAAATATAACTGTACCAAAGTCAATGAAAAACTCACTATGTTATTCCCTTACAACATCGAGATCACACCACCTCAAGATGAGACTCGTCTCAAAATCTGGAAAAGCCAACTAAAAAAGGCCATGAAAAAGACTCACTTGAAAGATTACACCACCCACATTGCTGAAGTGCTTGCAGCAAATGACGTTTATTGTGATGACTTGGATACAATTGACCATAATGACATGACAATACTCAGTAATCAGACCGAAGAGGTTGTGGCATCTGCAATTTTTCATCACTTGAAGGATGCCAAAAATCCAAAGTACCGAAATGGAATCCTAATTATATCAGCCAAGAGGTAAAGGTCTTCAGAATGACTGTTTATGCAATTCAATAAGAGAAAAGTTTTTCTGGTTACTAAGATTGGACATATGGACATATGCAGTTTGCGCCATGTACTGAGTCTGTTCCAGGAGGGTGAAAGTAGCGAGAAGGATAACAAGAAGACTAAAAAAGAATCAAAAAGGGTTTGTCAGCCATTTTTCAGCCAGCACATAATGATTCATTAGATGAATAATCCAAGTAGAAAAAGCGGGATAGTTGAGTACTTACTTAACTAATTGAGAAAACTATTTTTTTTTTTTGTTTTCTTTATTGTCAGGATGATAGCAAAAAAGAAAAACCAAAAGAGTCAAAGAAAGACAGTGATATTAAAGCTTCTACAAAATCAGATGTATGATCAGTTTCTAATTATATAACCAAATATATATAATATTTTTTTATGCTACAAAAAATATGCAGTTCATGATATATAAGCTCAGCCTTTATGTTTAACTTGTTTCCGTTTGTTTTGCATTGCTGCTAATTTATGCATGCTTTCAGAGTCCTGACAATGCCTTTGAGGAATGCATAAGACAAGAGCTTATCCCTGCAAACGAGATAAAGGTGACTTTTTCAGATATCGGTGCTTTGGATGATGTTAAAGAATCACTTCATGAAGCGGTTATGCTTCCCCTTAGAAGACCAGATCTATTCAAAGGCGATGGGGTTCTGAAGCCATGTAAAGGTGTATTGCTTTTTGGACCTCCTGGTACAGGAAAGACAATGCTTGCCAAGGCAATTGCAAATGAAGCTGGAGCAAGTTTCATCAATGTCTCTCCATCCACCATCACTTCAATGTGGCAAGGACAATCTGAAAAGAACGTCCGAGCTCTATTTTCGCTTGCGGCGAAGGTTGCCCCAACTATTATTTTCATTGATGAAGTTGATAGCATGCTTGGGCAACGGTCTAGCACTCGTGAGCACAACTCAATGAGAAGGGTCAAAAATGAATTCATGTCCCGTTGGGATGGACTATTGTCAAAACCTGATGAGAAAATTACCGTTCTTGCTGCAACCAACATGCCATTTGACCTTGATGAAGCAATTATCAGACGGTTTCAGCGCAGGTAGAACCACACATTTGTCCTGAATCATGATCATATGTTGCTGCTGCTCAATTGCGATCACTTGAACAAGGACATTCATTATTTTCATGATATTTAGTGATTGGTTAGGTTCTCATAAGAAACAAAGAAGTTTTTGATAAACATAGATTTGGTTAAATTTTGCTGAAGTAAAAGGTCTACAATTTAACCTTTGAAAATATGATTAAATTGTTCACTAGATTGAGTCTAGCTTTACATAAATAAACCTTGTGCAGTTAACTGTACAAGTATAACATCTCTAGAAACTGACCAGAAGTTTTAGGGTCCAAATCCTGGAAACTAACATTATCCACCAATTTACTAACATTTGCCTATAAAAGAAACCGTGCAAGAATAACAGCTACTTAATTTTGAGCACTGAATGAAGCATCTCTTAGGCCTATTGTTACACAGTTTGATTTCATGATATGATGCAGACTGTTGTTTTTGAGATCTGTGATTGACATTTGTGTTCATGGCAATTTTGAGCAGGATCATGGTTGGTCTTCCGTCTGCTGAAAACAGGGAAACAATCTTGAAAACTATTCTAGCCAAGGAAACATCTGAAAATATGAACTTCAAAGAGCTTTCAACTATGACCGAAGGATATAGTGGAAGTGATCTTAAGGTTAATTTTATTGGTCATTCTCTATTTCTAGTTCCCTACTTGTTGGTGGTGATAATCTATTGACATTAATTTCTGTAAACAGAACTTGTGCATGACTGCAACATATCGCCCCCTTAAGGAGCTAATACAACAGGAGAAGGAAAAAGAAATGGTAGTTACTTTATTATTTCTAATAATGTGATTGTTAAAATGGTCATTTTCTGCAAAGCTAAGTAATTACCATTTATTTTAGAAAAAGAAGAAAAAGATGACAGAAGCTGAAATCTCAGAAGGCGCTTCCATTGCTACCGAAGAAGATAAAGAAGATCAAGTGATTGCCCTCAGGCCTTTAAACATGGAAGACATGAGACAGGCAAAGAATAAGGTGCGTTGAACTATAACCTGTTCACTTCAATTGCTGTAGAGTTAGGGCTTGTTTCTATTGGTTTATTTGAGTTTATCTACTGGCATGAGCAATTGTGAGACCGTTTGCGAGAACTTATAGAAACACTACTTATGACATGCCCATAAGCTGTTTTTAGCCTATTTCCATAAGCTCTTCAAGATAGCTTATATGAAAATAGATTGACTTTATCTTATCTTTTGTTATAGAAATAACTTCTACTTAAGTACTTATTTGATGAGCGCTTATGCTATAAGCATTTAATTAAGTTTTTTATCCATACAAGGCATTAGTACGTGATTTGGGTGCCTTGCCTTGTACTGCCTGGTAAAATATTAAAGACAAACTTCATTACTATTGAGGAATTCTTATTTCTTAAAGGTGACTCGGGAATAGATATCTGGCATTTGGTAACAAAAGTTAGCAGTTATGAGCATCAACTTTCATAAGTTATTCCAGGAGTTTCAACTTTCAATTAACCCTACCTTCCATTTATCAATGAATATTGCACCATGATTTATTTCTTATCTTGTACTTCTCTAGGAATACACTTAAGGCCTGTTTGATGGTCAAAATAAGAGAGATAGGATAAGTAAGCCATCATATTCATATCCTGTCTCAATCCATTGCTATCTGATATGAAGGACACTTGTTCAGCCCTCTTTTTTTTTTTGTAAGAAATTTTAATGATCAAATTATACATTATTATGTTGAGGATTTTAAGCTTAATTGTTTAACAATGTCGCCCATTTGTAAGAACGAATGCCTTGTCTTCTTCCAGCTGAATAATTATTTTTATGCATAGAAATTGATTGATGCATGTGTAAATACAGGTGACTGCAAGTTTTGCTGCTGAAGGATCAATAATGACCAGGTTGAAGGAATGGAATGATTTGTATGGAGAAGGAGGTTCAAGGAAGAAAGAGGAGCAGCTCAGTTATTTCTTTTAGATTGTGGAAGCCAATATTAATACGGAGACATCAATGTTTATCCAAAGGATGTATATTTTAAGGCATTAGTCATTCAGTAGAGATGTTAAACTCAAAGCATGATAGATTTTTGAAGAAATTCAATGTGAATAGATTTATTAATCCCAAGGAATGTGTAACCTCATCATGCACCATGTTTGGGAGAGTCTTGAGTTTATGTAAACCCTTTATCATAGGTATATGGATTAGATATGAATCACATTCTCAAACATTAAATATTAAGAATTGATTATGTCGTAGCAGCACTATAGAGTTTGGTTCAATTATCTACGTGAATCGTCTTTCACGGGACAGCCAAGTCAATGGTCTATACATTCCTATAAAGTCTTTTAAAATCTTTTAAGTTTGTTTTGCCAAAGACTCCCCTAAAACTGATAATCATGAAAAATTCTGAAAGGATGCGGAAGTCTGCATAAGAAATAATTTGTACTGTAATCATAATTTCTACGTATGAGTATTTTACAATTTTTGAATTTAAACATTTTTGTTGCAAGAAATTAAAATGAATAATCAAATTTGTTGTTGTCAACACAATTCGATACAACTTTTAAAAAAAACACAATTCGATACAACTAATATATACTACGTCGGTCTTTATTATAAGATAAGATTTACTTTTACGTTTATTCAATGATGTATTTAATTTATATTAGAGACTAGATAAATTATTTATTGAATGAATCTAAAAAATAAATTTTATCTTATAATAGAGACCGAATGAAGTACTTGGATTACGAGGTCGTCTTTGAATGGTAGGTCTAAAATCATTGGAGGTATGCAACCCATGACTGAGGATTTGAATCGTTGTCTTTCCAAGCTGTGTGTCTAAGTTTCAGGTAGCACTTGGGTGACATTGTGGTTGGTGACATTTGTGACATTAGTCAACCACAATGTCACAAGTGTAAAAAAAAACAAAAAAACCTTGTGAAAGAGAATAAAGAAAGCCTCTTGAGACACTGTGTTTGTCCAATATCATCGATGTCATCAACCACAATATCACCCAAGTGCTACCTGAAACTTAGACACACAACTTGGAAAGACAACGATTCAAATCCTCAGTCACAACGATCAACCTTGTAATTTCAAGATTTTTTTTCTTCAAATGAGAGATGTGACTTATGAACCGATAACTATTTATTTATTTTAATCAAGTAGCTTAGAAATTCTCATTTTAAAGAGATTAAGTGGAGTATATGGGGTTCGAACCTCCACCCCTGCATATATTATGTAATGTGTGCTCATGGAGCTTAAGTTCATAGGACAACCGGCTACTAATTTAATCACATCAATTAACATCATTTTATTTAACTTTATTTTATTTATATTTTTGCCCAAATATTTTTATTTGGGTCTGTGGTCAAGAAAAAAATGCATATGCATCAAATAATTCAACCGATACAAATCCATAATCAGATCAACCTTCTCTCTCAATGATCGCCATCTACCTCTGCACCAATCCAATTTAGAATAATGTCAACAATTATTCTTAGAGATCAAAAACTTTATAAATTAGAGAGATACCAAAAACTTTCCCTAACAGACTCTCTTCCTATAAGCTACAGATACCCAATTGCCTGCAAAGAATTAAGCTTTATTCTTAGAGAAGCTTTTCATCAATCCCCCAAAAATTTGCAAACCATAATCTTCCAAGATACTCTCTCCGCCTTTCGTCTCCTCCCACAGTACGTTCTTCCTCAATTCTTTCGTTAATCCAAATTATTATGTTTTCTTCAAGCTATAGATAAAACCATAAAATGTGATTTATGTATTTTTCTTAGGATAAACAACTTAATTAAGAACTTATAGCATAATCGTTTATCATATAAATGCTTATTATGTATAGGTTATTTTTATAACAAAAGATAAAATAAAGTCACTGTTTTCATATAAGTTATATGTTGTTTTCTGGAATAAGCTGAAACAACTTATGGACATGTTATAAACTGTATCCATAGTAGATAAACTCAAAAAGTCAATTTAAACAAGCCTTAATTTAGCATCTAAGTGCAGTCTTCGAGGATCCCTTTGTCTAATTATTTTTGTTGATTCCCTCTAATTCTAGAATGGAGACTCAGAGTGCTGTTTCAGCAGTCCATTTACTCTTTCAGAGTGTAGAAGCAGCACTGCCGAAACAAAAAAAGAATATGGCTGTAACAGAATTTAAGCAGGCAATGATTGCTCATAAAAGACGCTCTAAAGCTCACCAGGTAGAGAAAGGTCAGATTTTAGTTAAGAAATTTGATTTGTGTTATTTTACTTAAGAAGGACAACAAGTCATGTTTAAGAAGTATCTTTTTTATGTATTTCAGGTTCATTGCTACTACCACAAGATATTCTTGTACAAATTTTCAGTTTACTAGATATGCGATCTTTGGTCTCTGCGGGGAATGTCAATAGGTAATTCAGTCCCTTTTTATGCAAATTATTTATGTTTCATCAACTAATCATTTTGACCTACGTATGTATGTGTTCTTGACCACGCAAAACTGTGTGGGTGCTAATCATACATTTTCCCCCTTGAATTGGCTAGTACATTAAATTTGTCATGAATATTGTTAGATAGAACTATCGATATTGATCTGATGGCCTGACTCAACATTGCATTTAGGTCATGGAATATGGCTGCAAATGATAACTGTTTGTGGAAGTCGCAGTATGCAGTACTGTATGGTGATGCTGCTAAACAACCCCCTATGGGGCCGGATGAAGACAGGAACGATAAGCTTTTACAGAAAGCCCAGGATACTAGAACGATCACTGACTGGAAAGAAGCTGTTAAAGGAGCATACACTAGTAAGCCTGCCAAATGTTGATTTCTCAGGGGTCAAGAATGAGGTTTAACATGGTTTTCTGTTCAAAACCAATGTTTCAATGAGTCGGGAATTTATTATATTTTTAAATTTTATTATTGCACATGGGGATCGGACATAAAAGTTTATTCTGGATAAGGATCCAAACGACACCTTCAAAAACTGCCAGAAATGTTGAATTTCATTTGAGTTGTCAGTTCAACTTTAATGCTATTAATGCAGAAAGAAGTTACTCTTCCTTTCACGCAGATGGAGAACATGTGTGCATACTTGCATATTCATATTTTCTCTTCTCATCACATTTGGTCTGTTTTTGTGTAGGAGCACTATCCAGGAAATTAACAATCAATCGAGGATACTGTGAACTCTGCAAAACTATAGTTTGGTTAAACAACTCAAGATGCCCAAACATACCTGGAGGAATGATATCTGAAATTCACGATATCGAGGCTGTAACATCATTCCAGGTATATTTTGTATTGTATTTAGCCATTTTATATTATCGTAGCTTTTTCTACTTTGGAAGGTGCAAGCACTTGGAATGGGGGGAGTGTAGTATAATGTCTAGGAGAGGGGTTGAATCTCTAGCATTATCATCACTTGTAAATCTTTAAGCTGTGTCTATAATGCAGTACTTTATTAGCTGCAGTCTGAATTCTACTTCATGTAAAAGTATATAGTATGAACTTTGTTCTCTTCGATTATATTTATAACAGATTTACATGAGAACAAGTTGTATTGCGAAGTATGTTTTGAACTTAGTTTTTTAGAAATTGTCCACAGTTTCCATTGGCAAAAACTCTAGTTCTCTTCTTCCCAAAATTTGTTCAGTTCATACTTGGGAATATGGAGTTCATTTATACAGTTATTTGAAGAATAAAACCTACTTTTTAGGTGAACTCACCACTCCTCCTACTGGAGACAATCCTATTTGAAGAGATGCTCAACACTAAACATGGGTTATAGACTTTTAGTTGTTTCTCATGTTGGGAGGGACTAGTTTCTTTCGTTAAATTTAAACTTACTTTTATTCCGTAGATCATGTCTTGATTTTCTTTTGCTCTTTTACAACAGAATTTTCTTTTACTCTTTAGCATTTCCCATTAGAATATCTGTTACTGACCATAACGGTTTCCTAATTTCAGGTTGTGGAATATCTTCTGAATGGTTCTTTACCCATGAAATATTATTCCTCAGACAGCGACAGTGATTCAGAAGGAGGATCACTTTCTAGGTTATGGGCATATCCCAAGCAATTAAAAAAATTGGCTTAATTGCAGTTTTAGACCCCTAACTTTCCCAAAGTTGCGATTTTGGCCCCCTAAGAAAAAAAACTACAAAACAGCCCCATAAGTTTTGCAACTGTAGCAGTTTTGGCCCCTCAAGGCAAAAAAAAATAAAAAAAATAACACGTGGCACCTCACTTAGGGTGCCACGTCAGCGTAGACCGAGTCAATATCAGCCTTGGGGGCCAAAACTGCTACAGTTGCAAAACTTAGGGGGCTGTTTTGTAGTTTTTTTCTTAGGGGGCCAAAATCGCAACTTTGGAAAAGTTAAGGGGCTAAAACTGCAATTAAGCCAAAAAAATAATAGTGGGGGCACTGGATCAAATATATGGCCATTATGTTCTTGTATGATTTTATAGGTATCCTGGAAGTTTTCTTCTTTTCAACATCTATGAATCTATGATCCAGCTGGTATCCTTCACCAAGAAAAGAGCTGATTGCAATTCTGGCGTCACAGGAATTAGATAATTGTCAACTTTGAAGTTTAACTCTATTCCATTTGTTTCTCTAGTTTTTTTTTTTTAATGACAAATATGTTAATGAATTAGTTGTTAGAAATGTTGAATTAGTTTCTCTAGGACCACTTTATCACGTTTGATTTTTGATTTTGTCTTCGTCTCTTAATATCTCCGCTAAACAAAATTGGGGAGAGGGAGTGTATATGTGAATATTATGAATACTATTTTAATTAATTTTAGTGAATGTAGTGTGTGTTTTGATTTAAGTTTGCAAACATACTTATTAATAAACTTCCTTCTTTTTTTTGAGAGAGATTACTTATCAAACTTAATTTAATGTAATGTAATTTTATGTTCAGATATATTTCTAAAATGTATGTTTCTCAAAATTGAATTTGTTTCGATCTTATTAATCAAAAGTACTTTTAACTGTTTTTCAGAAAATGTTACAACTAAAAAGAGTACAAACTTTTAACTGTTTTTTCAGAAATTGGTACAACTAAAAAGAGTACAATAAAGTGACATAAAGATGACAAATTGTAGTATTTTGGTTTCACAATTTGGAAAAATGATTAATAAAAAGTATTGGAGGCTGTAGTTTCGACTCAAAGTAAATCGATTAATATATTCACGAAACATATACTCATAATCTATTTTATATTGATTAAGTATATAAACAAAGAACCACATTTGTTCATATACTTAATTGAACCTTATTGGAATTACTAGGATGGCACAACATTTGTTCATTAAAAACTAGGACGAGTCTTGTTCTAAAGGGTAGTCCCAACATTTGTTCAAAAAAAAAAAGGACGGCACAACACAAGAGTTCAATTTGAACCTCATAGGACTTATGGAGTATGTGAGGGGAATATGCTAATCAAAATTAAAACTGCTAGTAAAATACCTTACGAGCTTTGAACATGAAACAAGCCTTAGATTCAAACACATATAAGTGTGGGATTAGAGGCAAGGCATGCTTACTAAAGGGAAGGAACCTGGGGTCTCAAACAGTAGGGGTGAGCAAAATATCCGGTTGCATGGATAAAACCACATCCAAATCCAAAACCATATTTAAATAACCGGATATTTACATATGGATATTAACCGGTTTATTCATAACGGTCGGTCATCCACTTTGATAAATCCGGTTTTTTTGTTGGATGTCCAGATCCATAACCATATATTTTGCTACTGTAATTTTTTTTACCGTATTTTTTTACCAAAACCATTTTTTTTAAACGAAAATATCTCTCTTTTTATCAAAGCTTATTAGGATCTCTTTTTTCAACACAACTTATTCAAAACAGCTAATTTATGCAAAGCAGCTTATCAAGATCTCTTTTTTCAAAACAACTTATTCAAAACAGCTTATTTATGCAAAACAGCTTATTAAGATCTCTTTTTTCAAAACAACTTATTCAAAAAAGCTTATTTATGCAAAACAGCTTATTAAGATCTCTTTTTTCAAAACAACTTATTCAAAACAGCTTATTTATGCAAAACAGCTTATCAAGATCTCTTTTTTCAAAACAACTTATTTAAAACAGCTTATTTATGCAAAACAGCTTATTAGGATCTCTTTTTTCAAAATAACTTATTCAAAACAGCTTATTCGGATCTCTTTTTTCAAAATAACTTAGTTAAAACAACTTTTTAGGATCTATTTTTAAAAAACAACTTATTCAAAACAACTTATTTATGCAAAACAGCTTATCAAGATCTCTTTTTTCAAAATAACTTATTCAAAACAGCTTATTTATGCAAAACAGCTTATTAAGATCTCTTTTTTCAAAATAACTTATTCAAAACAACTTATTTATACAAAATAGCTTATCAAGATCTCTTTTTTCAAAACAACTTATTCAAAACAACTTATTTATGCAAAACAGCTTATTAGGATCTCTTTTTTCAAAATAAGCTGTTTTAAATAAGTCGTTTTTTAAAAAGAGACCCTAATAAGCTGTTTTGCTTAAATAAGCTGCTTTGAATAAGTTATTTTGAAAAAAGAGATCCTAATAAGCCGTTTTTCATAAATAAGCTGTTTTGAATAAGTTATTTTGAAAAAAGAGATCTTGATAAGCTGTTTTGCATAAATAAGTTGTTTTGAATAAGTTGTTTTTTAAAAATTGTTCCTAAAAAGTTGTTTTGAATAAGTTATTTTGAAAAAAGAGATCCGAATAAGCTGTTTTGAATAAGTTGTTTTGAAAAAAGTGATCCTAATAAGCTATTTTGCATAAATAAGCTGTTTTGAATAAGTTGTTTTGAAAAAAGAGATCTTAATAAGCTGTTTTGCATAAATAAGCTGTTTTGAATAAGTTGTTTTGAAAAAAGATATCTTAATAAGCTGTTTTGAATAAGTTGTGTTGAAAAAAGAGATCCTAATAAGCTGTTTTGCATAAATAAGTTGTTTTGAATAAGTTGTGTTGAAAAAAGAGATCTTAATAAGCCGTTTTGCATAAATAAGCTGTTTTGAATAAGTTGTTTTGAAAAAAGAGATCCTAATAAGCCGTTTTGCATAAATAAGTTGTTTTGAATAAGCTGTTTTTTAAAAAGAGATTGTAATAAGTTATTTT
>Ga0228711_1004054_pt1 | contig 22690 bp, 20 predicted proteins | sample MedpolnodulmetaG_2_FD_177996 | JGI IMG/M metagenome (GOLD analysis project Ga0228711, IMG submission 177996) | Root nodule microbial communities from Medicago polymorpha collected in Santa Monica, California, United States - brown nodules | ecosystem: Host-associated > Plants > Roots > Nodule...
AAAATTCCTTTGCTCTTGAACTTGTTCAATCAGAATCTTTATGAATAGTACTTTGATTATGGATCCTGTACACTTGAACAAATTGTTTAGCATATCCAATTGATGATTTTTAATACCTTGTTATTATTAAAACTTAAGAGGTGATTTTGAGAAACACCCTTTGTTCCAACACACTCCATTAAACACACTAATTTTTTTTTTAAAAAATTAAAACACACTAAATTATCTATTTACTAATTATGAAACTTAATGTCTACCAAAAATACAATCTTACCCCTTCTTAATTTTTTGACACGTCATCAAAATTATATCTTTTTGCGTAACTTGCATCAACCCCCTCTATTTTTTCTCTCTTAAAAACAAATTAAAACAAACTCATTCGATAAAATACATTAATTTAATCTTTTTTTAAAGAACAAACTAACTTAATCTTAATCCCAATCTATTTTCTAAATATGAAACTTAATGTTTACCAAAAATACAATTTTACCCCTTCTTAATTTTTTGACACGTCATCAAAATTATATCTTTTGCTACAACATCCCCTTATTTTCTCTCTCTTAAAAACAAATTAAAACCAACTCACTCCATAAAAAACACTAACTTATCTATTCTCTAATTATGAAACTTAATGTCTACTGAAAATACAATCTTACCCCTTCTTAATTTTTTTACACGTCATCAAAATTGTCTTTTTGTGTCTTTTGCTTCAACATCCCCCTATTTTTTCGCTCTTACAAACAAATTAAAACAAACTCATTCCATAAAACACACTAACTTATCTATTATCTAATTATGAAATATATTGTCTACCAAAATTAAATCTTACCCCTTCTTAATTTTTTGACACGTCATCAAAATTAGATTCTTTTGCATCTTTTGCACTAACTTATCTATTATCTTTTTCATACGAGTATGAACTCACTTAACTTTCAACCATTTTTCTTTTCATTTTTTATTATGATGATTTTTCCCAACTTATTGTTTCTCGGTCAATGTGGTTTAATTTTTAAAGTCTAATATAATAAAATGGATATATCAATTTTTTTCCATTGATCAACCACAATGTCCATCCACCAAAATTCTTCTCATTTCTATACTCTCTTTTCATCTCTTCTATAATTGCCGATGTTTGATTCTACTTGCTGGTAAAAACAAATGTTGTTATTGTTTCTTCATTGCGAGAAAAAAAACCTCATTTAACTTAATTGTGAAAAGAGAAAACATATGCAAACAAACCAAAATGAATATGATTTATAAGAAAAATTTACATTTTTATTTTATTTTGATCACATGTACTCCCTCCGTTTCATAATGAGTGTCAGTTTAGCAAAAAAAATTGTTTCAAAATGAACGTCACTTTACATTTCTAATACAACTTTAATTTTTTCCTTCCAACTTTACCCTCAATAAATACTCCAACTTTTCTCTCTCACAATTTTTAATGCAACTTTAAGTTTGTTTCTTTCTTATAAAGTAATGGCAGTTTAGTAAAAGTGTTATGTCTAATGATTATTTCTTAATCTGTATGTCAAAACTTTAAACGACACTCATTGTGAAACGAAGGGAGTATTATTTTTTAAAAATTGTGACTTTTATAATAACATAATTATGAAGAGTAATCAATGTTTATTGTCTTCAATTATTTTACATATATTCTTTCCAAAAAAAAAGTATTTTACATATATGTAAGTTTTATTATAAAAATTTTGTTAATGTATCTTGGTCGTATCGTATCCTAAATTTTAAAAAATTCACGTATGTGTATCGTACCAGCATCCGCACCCATACCCGGGCTTGATCGCCTCACACACATGCCACTTATCTCTAACTATTTTAATAACTGACGTGGCTTCACTTCTATTGATATCATAACCCACCATTAGTGATTAATCTTTAGAACTTTCCAAATCAATTTGATATCAGGTGATTCGTATTCTTATTGTAATTGACAAATTCCACTTTATAACACCAAATTTATCATTTCCCTCAACTTGCCATTGCTTTCCTACACAAAATCCTCATTTGGTGAAATGTCTACAATAATATCCAGCGAGTAATCCCTTGGTCAAAAAAAACAAATCCAATTTTTGTTGTCTTTTTTAGAAAACGAAAATCAATTAAAATAATGGAACAAAGGAACGGGACGGCATGTACCTTGCATGAATTATGGTATTCAGCAGCGGAAATATGAACGACGGTATGCAGCGGCGGAAATATGAACGACATGATAATGTTATTGCGCATTTGTAGATGATAAGGAAGGTTGATCTCACCAATTGTGAGGAATTGATAGCCTTGCCCATAAAATCTAGTGAAGATGCATACAATTTTTGTTTGTTTTTTAACGAAGAAGAGGAAAAGTCAGAGCATAGGAGGGGATGAATGTTAAGCTGCAGTCCTTAAAAACTAATTATCATATTAAAGGTTAATCTAAGGGTTATGATTTAACCCTCTCATCTCTCACAATAAAACTCTTCTCATTTACACCCTCTATTGTGCATGTAGTTGGCGTTGGCTATATGATATTTAAGTTGAAAAAAATATTTTAGTTGCTGAGATGATGAGGCTAGGGTGGGGGGTTGAGGGTCAAGGATGGTGATAGAGAAGGCAATTGTTTGCATGGGAGGAGTATTCGTTGGTGGAGTGTTGATTATTGTTGGTTAGAGTGAATGTGGATTATTTGAAGGGAAAATAACACGAGGATCTTTCAAAACAATTAAGCCTCCATTGCTCAGGTGCTTGAAAGGGTGAAATTGCATCCTTGATGGTGGGGAAGCTCATTTTTTTTTAAACAAAAGAAGCTTGCCAAAGAAGCAAACCCCATAATATATATTAGATGAAAAGAAAAAACAAACAAAAGAGGGGGGACATCGACCTAAACCCTCAAGGAAATTAACAAAACATGAAATAGGGTAAACCCATCCTATTTATATAGAAATCTGTTCTAATATGAGATGGAATCTGATCCCACCAAACATGAGACGAAACAGTTAAACCTGTTGAGAAATGACTCAAAATTGTGATGCTGTGAAAGCTGAAAATTGTGGCGCGATCTTCGGAGGCGTGGCGCGATTTTCTTGGCAGAATGGATGGTTTTTGCTATGAAGGAAAATCGTGGCACAATTTTGTGCAGGCGTGACACGATTTCTGAATAAGGTTGTCGTACCTTGGGTCGTATGTATCAACCGTGGTGCAATTTTCTCAGGCGTGGCGCGATTTTGACAGATCTGTCACACTATTTAAGCACTTCATGACCCATTTGTTGGGTAAGGGTTGGTGCCTTTTGGAAAAGATTCATGGGGTTGAGAAACACATGAGTGGAGAGTCATTTGTGAGCAACTTGGACGAGTCTTTTGAAATCAAAAGAGAAGATCCTTAGGAAATCAACGCTAAGGGCTGGTTCTCTTTTGGAGGTTAGATTCTAGAATTGGGAAACAATTGTAAACACCTTGAGTGAGTGAAAGTCATTGAGTGTCTTGTTCAATTGGTGATATTGGGAAAATGGGTAGAATTAAGGTTGTTCTTTGTGAGCTTGTTTAAGCTAATTTCTTGTAACCCATTTTGTATCTCTTTGTAAGAACTTATTGATAGTGAATTGGAGAGATCAATCTCTCCTCTAGAGTAGGTCATGGTTGGACCGAATTGGGTGAACAATTTCTTGGTGTTGTTGTCTATTTTTCTCTACTCTCTTCATCTTGTTTATTCTTTGGTTGAATTGTGATTTTGCTATGCACTTGGTTTCTAGATTAGATCTAGATTGTTGTTATTGCCTGTGGTTATTTACATTTGGTTATTGGTTGCCATTGATACTTGCTCCACGAATCTAAATTTCATTGATGTGAGGTTTGAATTTGAGTCCGAATTCACAACAATTGGCACCCACCGTGGGGCAAGGGGAGAAGTTTGTCAAGTGTGCACCATGGGTACCAAAGTCAATATCTTGAAGATGGAAGCAAGCATGATTCAACGGAAGTGTATGGAAGCATAGAAGGGTGAGGTTGTGAAGCCGGTCATCCTAGCACAATCGAAGAAGGTTAAGAGTGAAGAGAGGAGGTCACGATGGTGATGTCGTGGCGGTGATGTGTATGTTTCCAATGGTCAAGTTCAGTCTAGAGAGGCGGAGGTAACAATACTCATGTTCAACCTTCGAGGTGGAGTTTTCTAGGTGAAAGACATAAGGGGTGTACCCGTTTGGAAGTTGAGGTAGAGTAAGCTCAACTTGAGATGGAGTTAGTGACACCGAAGCAGTACGACTATGGAGACCTTGGGTGCTATGCTCTAGTTGTGAGCATGTGAATTATTCAAGAAGACGAAAGACATTCCAGGGTTTGAAGAATGTATGGCATGACTTGTGGAATTACCGGAAAAGGCCAATGGTAGTTGGAGGCAAGTGAATCTTCGGGAAAACGGGTTTGATCACTCCGGGGGCCGAAGGGGTTATGGTGTAGTCTTGTGGAACTACCTAAAATCCTAGTGTAGTTGGATGCAAGAAACTTCAAGAGGGCGGAAGACATTCCGAGGTTTGAAGAGGTAAATGTGAGAAAACTTGTGGGACTACAAAGTGTAGTTAGATGGAAGAAATCAGACTTAGAAGCTTGTGGAACTGCCGAGGGTGGTTGGATGCAAGTGGAGGTCGATGTGTGGATCAAGGTTCAAACGGGGCTTTAGACATGATTGGTTTTGTCTTGAGGAATTGTTCAAGGCAAGGTTAAGGAGCAAGGTGGTTGATGGTTAAATTGGTATCACCACAAATTTAGAGTCAAGGTGGAGAATTGTTGAGAAATTACTCAAAATTGTGATGTTGTGAAAGCTGAAAATCGTGGCGAGATTTTCGGAGGCGTGGCGCGATTTTCTTGACAGAATGGGTGGTTTCTGCTAAAAGACATAGAAGAAATTAAGTGTAAACAATTTTCTCATCTGTTCTGAAGATGTTAGGGAACAATTTTTGAGGACTTAAAAGCCAAATTAACAAGCATAGAATCAGTTTCAAGCCATAAGTGATCCACCCTTTTTGAACTGCCATCTCAATTGCATACATTGCACCTTGAAGCTCGGCATTGAGAGAATTTGAGATTCCCAAGTTATAAGTGAAACTCATAATCCAACTAGTTGTTTTGACCTTCGTGTTTGTTGGACGAATCGTGCAACTTGAACTTGTTTAAGATTTATCTACTTGTATTTTTTTTTTAAAGTCAAGTCATTTACTTGTAATGTTGTTATAGGCTTTTTGCCTCTTGATTTTTGACTGCTGTAACTTTGCTGTGATTCTTGTTTAGGCACATCTTGTGCTTGACTACTTCTCCTTTGATATTTTTTAATATATGTTCCCCTTTAGGTCTCTTAAAAAAAAATCAATATAATTTGCTTTAAAAAAATAATTGTAACGTCAATCCGTTTATGGCACGACACGACAGGAACCACTAATAACAATAAATAAATTCAATACAATTTCTTTCTTTGAGTCTAATACAATTTCAAAACTAGAATATATCACCAATAACAATAAATCAGGTAACACCGATCTAAATATAAAAAAAAAAAATCATTTAACCAAATAAATTCAAAAACATGTTTCAAATATGTTCAAATTTTTTCTTAAAAAAAAAAGGTTCAAAATTGTGATTAATCTAGACACAAACATATATAGAGATGTCAATTTTCACCTATGATAAACAAAAAAAATTCAATTCTGAATATATACAAAGTAAAATAACTTTAACTTTCATCATATAATTACCAACAAATTTACTAATACAATACATTAAAATAAACAAATAAATAACATTAAAAAAAAATCTCGAACATGGGCAGAATTGAGTAGCAAAAGTAGGCCTACTGGCCTAGTTAACTCAGCATGAAGATTGCTCTTTAGGTGCCCTGGTTTTGGTCTAGACACTGACCATTTATCCCCAATAATAGTTAACTACCGTTCGTTGGTGTATGGTAGTTAACCGTCATTCTCCATTACGACACTTAAGTGTTGTTGCTTTCTAGTCATATACCATAACAGAAACAACACACTCACATTATTCCAAAACAAAAAACACTCAAACCAAACTCCAACAAATCAAACTTCATCCTATTTCTTCAAACTGATCAATCAAATAACAAGTGTTTATATCCCCTTAGCATACAAAATTTAATTTTTTATGTTTTTTTAATTGCTCATATATTAGTGTTTAGGGTTTAGAAAATTGATATTTTTTTGGATAGTTTATGATCAAATACTCACATGTTTTGAACGTGTATGTAGTTTAAACTAATTTTAAGTGCAATGTGGTAGTTTAAACATTGAAATAACACAATTAACAAAGTAGGCATATTTTGTGCCCCAAGTGTTTAATGAAATGCATCAAAGATTTTTTCATTGATTTTTCTTTCTGTTAAATTTTCATTGACAACCAAATAGGCTCAGGCTAGGGAGGCAACCATAACCATAAGAGCATGCATATAAAATGTTGAGGCGAACCCTCTTACTAAAAGGGGAAGGGGCGGACGTAGGAACACCAATGGGAAGGGAACTTCACAGATGGGGTTATCACATGTAGTTTACCCTGCACCGCATGAGCCTAAGCTGTCGTATGTGGTTCAGGACCACGACGAGAAGCATCAAGCTCCATCACCTCCACCACCACATCACCCATCACCAAACAACCCCGACCCCCGCCACCTGTGGGTTTTGGTGGTGGCCCTTCTCATATGTCTATACTGCTTGATTTTGTGTATCACGTTTTCCGCCAGGATTTGGAACAGATATGTAAGTAAAATTATCTCGGTTCTTTTCAAGTGTTTTTAATATTCAAGTGTTTATTCTGATTTTTTTATTCAACTGTTTATGTATTTCAAGGTCGAGATATGTTGGTTACATCACTATATCTACTACACTCCCTCACCCAGCGAAAAACAAGGCTTAAAAAGTGCTAGGGATGGCAAAAGGGCCAACCCACCTCATCCCGCCCCCATCCCATCAATTACCCGTATAAAAACGGGTGGAGCAAAGCGGGCCAACTAGAGATGTAGGGTTGAAAATTTCACCTGCCTCTTTTTATAACGGACCAGGGGGTTGACCCGTCAATGTTTTTTTTAAAAAAAATATTAATTAAAAACTTCACATAAACTGTGTAAAAATATATAAGTTTAAAGCCAATTTAAGGAAATCAAAATATATAACTAATGACTCTACTAAAAATATGAAAATAATCATTCAAACATATAAATTACATCATCTAAAAATCTATAATAAATCATTAAGTCATTCAAAATAAAAACTTCATGAGAATCAATTGACTAACCGTTAAAAATACGAGGTTAAAATCATGAAACAAAAGTGATGAAATTAATTAATTTTTTCTCCACTATACGGAGGAGAAAATTGAAAAAATTGATTGTGATTTATAAATCAAAGAAGTGAAAATGAGAGTTCTTTTTAATATATCAACCCAACGGGTTAACCCTCCCCGGGCCGTCACCGCCCCGCTTTTTAGCGGGTTAGACGAAGCGAGAACCTTACAAGTGGTGGGTTCAAAATTTCAATCCACCCCGCTAAAAGCAGCAGGTTAAACTGGTCAACCCACCGGATGCAACCCATTTTGCCATCCCTAAAAAGAGCGGTAGTTAACTAATAACTATCATTGGAGGTATTTTCGTCAGTTTAGCAAACCTAGATCGTCTAAAAAGCAAGTCTCATCCTTCATTGTGAGTGTCCCAATTGTAAATAAAACAAGGCCTGATCCTATGTGGCCCCACTAAAAGGTAAATAGGGTTTACTTTGTGTGACAAAAGTAATACATACATTGAGTATAAAAAGGACAATAGCCACATAACGTGATAGTGTGAGTGAAGCCCGACATTCAAGCTTAGGTTTATTTTCTTTACATCTTAATTTATGAATTTGATTATGAATTATGTTTTTAGTATATGAATATGTGTAGCTAATCTATCGTTGATCATGCCCTTCCCGACAAGAAACTGATACCCTAAACCTAGCTATTCTTTATTCTGGGTCGCCACCATGTTGGTTGCATCACTATGTCGTCTCCACTCTCTCGCTGTGAATGATGCTGAATTGTGAGAATAAGTGAAATATTTAGTGTTTACTAAATATGGAATAATCTAAAGATGGAAAGTGCAAAGAATAATGCAAAGGAATGTTTACTCTAGAATAAGAGTAATAATAGGAAGGAGAGTACATGAGAGGTTTATAATTGTTTGAAGTATTGTTCACTCAATTTTTAGCATGTACGTTACTATAAAATGTTCAGAAGTTTTGTATTTTAGATATCACAACAAAACAAGTAGAGTGTAACAAAGTGAGTTTATTAATTAGAAGTTCATCTTTCTTCTTAGACATTTTTTCATACAAGTTTATTGTTCTAGCTATATTATCTTGTGTTCAACTTTAGTGAAGCCTATTTATATTATTCTATTAGAAGTCTATATTTTCCGCTGCTACTCAACAATTGGTATCAGAGCCAACTGTAAAATTTTAGAGTTGTAAAACTTTAATTTTTTATTAAAATAAAAAAATGGCTTCTTCTAGTGGATCGGTCAAGGTCAGAAAATACGAAATAGAGAAGTTCAATGGCAAAAATGATTTTTCCTATTGGAGGATGCAGATGAAAAATCTGCTTATATCACAAAAGTTGCAAAAGGCGTTAGTGGGGAAAGAACAAAAACATGTCAGTATGAAGGATGAGGATCGGGAAGAGTTAGATCTTGAAGCACGGGCAACCATAATCTTATGCCTTGAGAGGGCTGTTGCATTCTTGGTTAATGAAGAAGCAACGACAGCTGGCGTATGGTCAAAGTTAGAGAAAACTTTCATGACGAAAACTCTAACAAATCGGATCTACTTAAAATCCAAATTGTATACATGCAAGATGGAGGAAGGCACCTCAATCCGGGATTATGTAAACAAATTTGATAGGATTATATCAGACTTGAAGGACATAGATGTGAAGATTGATGAAGAGGACCAAGCACTCATGTCATTGCTTTCATTACCAGAGTCCTACGAAAATCTAGTCCAAACATTGATGCTTGTGGGTGATACACTAACCATAGATGAGACTAGAACATCACTTTTAGTGGATGATCTTCGAAAGGTTTCTACAAGTGGGATGTCTAGTAGTGGAAGAACACATTGGGAACAAGCTTAAGGATTGTTTGCTACTTGAGGGAGGACCAGTGAAAGAGGACAAGACAAGGGAAGGAAGTCTAGATCTAAATCTAGAGCTCTTGCGGAAAGACCATGTTTTAAATGTGGTTAGCTTGGGCATTTTAAAGCAAATTGTCCAAATAAGAGGGTATTAATTAAGAAGCAGACCAACAACAACAACAACTCCAAAGGCAAACAACAAGTTTCCGGAGGCGAGTTACCTCTCAAATGAAGAGGATGATTGTTTCTCTGTCTTAGAGAAAGACCACGATATTTCAGGTAAGTGGATGCTTGATTTAGGAGCCTCACACCATATGTGCCCAAATAGGAAGTGGTTTACTACCTACCAAAGTATAGATGGTGGAATTGTTTTAACAAGGAACAACCATGCCTGTAAAATTATAGGGTATGGTACAATACGAATCAAGATGCATGGTGGATCGTTAAGAACTCTGATGAATGTGAGACATGTTCCAAATTTGCGGAAAAACCTTATTTCTCTTGGTTTTTTTAGAGGAAAATGGTTGCAAAATAGTTACGGAAGGTGGAGTTTTAAAAGTTGTACGTGGTTCGTTGGTTGTGATGAAGGGAGTTCGACACAGAAATCTTTATCCTTTTATAGGTAAAACCGTTACAGGAGACTTGGCAGTTGGAAACAATGGAAGTAAAGATCAAACAGAATGCACGAGGATATGGCACATGCGCCTTGGGCATATGTCAGAAAAGGGTCTATCATTACTTGGTGAGAAAGGTTTGTTGAAGAACATGAAAAGCCATGCATGGAATTTTGTGAACATTGTGTGTATGGAAAAGCACATCGCTTGAATTTTTCTACAAGCAAACACAAAAGCAGAGGGTTGTTAGACTATGTGCATATTGATGTTTGGGTTCCGACTTCGGTTACTTCTAAGGGTGGTTCCAGATACTTTGTTACATATGTTGATGATTATTTGAGGTATGCTTGGATTTATTTTCTTAAGCATAAGAATGAGCTATTTGATATTTTCAAGTGTTGGAAAGCAATGGTTGAGAACAAAAAGGGTAGAAGGCTGAAAACTCTACGATCGGATAATGGTACAGGGTATACGGATGGAGCTTTCAAGAGGTTTTGTGACCAGGAAGGCATTGTTAGACAATGGAAGGTAAGAGGCACACCACAACAGAATGGAGTCAAAGAAAGACTGAACCGTACACTTCTTGAGAAAGCAAGGTGTATGCGCTCTAATTCTTGGTTAGGTCGAGAATGGTGGGCAGAGTTGGTTGCTACAATTGGTTATCAACAGATCCCTACATTCTAGTTTAGGTGGAGACACGCCCTATAGGGTGTGATCAGTTGAACATGCTGATTATGACATACTTAAAATTTTCGGATGCACAACCTCTTATCACGTCAAGGATAACAAACTTGATAATAGAGCCAAGAAAGCTATTTTTCTAGGATATGCAAAAGGGGTCAAAGGCTATTTGGAGTCTAGAAGATTCTAAGTTTGTGATTAGCAGGGATGTTACCTTTGATGAAAAATATTTGGTGTCTAACTATGGTGATGTTAAAGTATCAAATCAAATAGTTGAGATAGAATCTGAAGACCAACCAGATTCTAGTCATGTTCAAGTGAAACATCCTAATGTTACTCAAGATGATGAGGAGGATGAACTTGATCATGAGGAGGTACAACAGGAAAATATACATGTATTGCAACAGCAGCTGCAGGAATCTTTGGATAACACTAGGCCAAAGAGAAATTATAAACAAGTTCAGAAGTTTGGGTCAGACAAACCTCTGAGGCATTATGGGCAGGTAAACTTGGAGGAATATGCACTCTAGGTTGAAGATGATGAGCCGGTTACCTTCAAACAAGCTGTCAAAGACAAGGATAGAGAGAGTTGGTTGGTTGCAATGGAAGACGAGATGCAATCTCTTCACAAGAACGAGACATGGGAGGTAGTCCCATTACCTGTAGGAAAGTCTACTATTGGATGTAAATGGGTGTATAAAAGAAAAGAAGATCATACTAAGTCGTGCGGTACAAGATATAAGGCTAGACTAGTGGCCAAGGGGTTTGCACAAAAGGAAGAAGTTGATGAAAATGAGATATTTTCTCCGGTGGTGAAACATACTTCTATCCTAGTGTTATTAAGTTTAGTAGCTCATGGTGATCTTGAGCTGGAACAACTAGATGTGAAGACAACCTTCTTGCATGGAGACTTAGATGAGGAAATATACATGTATCAACCTGAGGGTTACGAGGTTGAGGGTAAATAGAATCAGGTATGTTGCTTGAGAAAATCACTTTATGGGTAGAAACAATCTCCTATACAATGGTACAAGTGATTTGATTCTTTTATGGTAAAACAAGGTTTCTCTAGAAGTAGTTGTGACAGTTGTGTCTATATTCAGAAGCTTCATGGAGGTAATTATATCTATCTTTTATTGTATGTCGATGACATGCTTATTGCTTCAAAAAGCAAGGTGGAGATAGATAAGCTGAAGTCTAAACTTGGTAAAGAGTTTGAGACAAAGAATTTGGGCCCTGCAAAGAAAATATTGGGTATGGAGATTAGTAGAGAGCAGACAAACCGGAAACTATTCTTGAGTCAAAAAGGCTATTTAGAGCGGGTTGTTGAAAGGTTTGGAATGAAAGGTGCTAAGTTGGTGGTTACTCCATTAGCTCAACATTTTAGGCTTTCTGGTAATCAGTCTCCCACTACAGCAGAAGATAAGGAAAACATGAAAAATGTACCTTATTCTAGTGCAGTTGGCAGTTTGATGTACGCTATGGTGTGTACACGTCCAGATATTTCACAAGCGGTAAGTGTTGTAAGTAGATTCATGGCAAATCCAGGAAAGGTGCACTAGGAAGTAGTGAAATGGATTTTGAGGTACTTAAAAGGTACCATTAACACTGTTTTGTGTTTTGGTGAAGATACATGTCAAATAAGTGGCTTTGTTGATTCGGATTATGTTGGTGATCTAGATAGACGGTGGTCTACTACTGGTTATGTGTTCAAAATACACGGTGCTCTAGTAAGTTGGTGATCTATGTTGCAGTCTACAGTGGCACTATCTACTACGGAGGCCGAATATATAGCCGTAGCAGAAGGAGTAAAGGAAGCATTGTGGCTGAGGGGTCTTCTAGGTGATTTTAGTGTTAAGCAAGAACGCGTGAGACTGATGTGCGATAGTCAAAGTGCAATCCATTTGGCTAAGAATCAGGTTCTCATGCTCGAACAAAGCATATAGATGTCAGATATCATTTTGTACGAGATGTCGTGGATGAAGGTCATATTTCTCTTACGAAAGTACATACTGATGAGAATCCAGCTGACATGTTAAGCAAAGTTGTCACGGGTAGTAAGTTCCAACATTGTAAGGACTTGCTAAACATATTCGCATGTTAAGTCATGTGAAGGGATTAATTGAACTACGATTGGCTTCATCCCGGTTTAGGGTATGTAGGCAACCATGTGGTACAGCTGAATAAGAAGATGCAATTTGTTCGTCCAAAATTAAAAGATTTCAAATTATGAACGAGGTGGAGAATTGTGAGAATAAGTGAAATATTTAGTGTTTACTAAATATGGAATAATCTAAAGATGGAATGTGCAAAAAATAAAGCAAAAGAATGTTTACTTTGGAATAAGAGTAATAATAGGAATGAGAGTACATGAGAGGTTTATAATTGTTTGAAGTATTGTTCACTCAATTTTTAGTATGTACGTTACTACAAAATATTCAGAAGTTTTGTATATTAGATATCACAACAAAAATAAATAGAGTGTAACAAAGTGAGTTTTATTAATTAGAAGTTCATCTTTCTTCTTAGACATTTTTCATACAAGTTTATTGTTCTAGCTACATTATTTCATGTTAAATCCTAGTGAGTGCTTATTTCATATCATTATTAGAAGCCAAAATATAGACTTCTAATAGAATAATATAAATAGGCTTCACTAAAGTTGAACACAAGATAATGTAGCTAGAACAATAAACTTCTATGAAAAATGTCTAAGAGGAAAGATGAACTTCTAATTAATAAACTCATTTTGTTCCACTCTATTTGTTTTGTCGTGATATCTAAAATACAAAACTTCTGAACATTTTATAGTAACGTACTTGCTAAAAATTGAGTGAAGAATACTTCAAACAATTATAAACCTCTCATGTACTCTCCTTCCTATTATTACTCTTATTCCATAGTAAACATTCCTTTGCATTATTCTTTGCACTTTCCATCTTTAGATTATTCCATATTTAGTAAACACTAAATATTTCACTTATTCTCACAATTCTCCACCTCGTTCTTAATTTAAAATCCTTAAATTTTGGACGAACAAATTGCATCTTCTTATTCAGCTGTACCACATAACTTTACATGCGAATATTTTTAGCAAGTCCTTACAATGCTGGAACTTACTACCTATGAGAACTTTGGTTAACATGTCAGCTGGATTCTCATCAGTATGTACTTTTGTAAGAGAAATATGACCTTCATCCACTACATCTCGTACAAAATGATATCGGACACCTATATGTTTGCTTCGAGCATGATGAACCTAATTCTTAGCCAAATGGATTGCACTTTGACTATCACACATCAGTCTCACACGTTCTTGCGTAACACCAAAATCACCTAGAAGACCCCTCAGCCACAAAGCTTCCTTTACTCCTTCTGTTACTGCCATATATTCAGCCTCCGTAGTTGATAGTACCACTGTAGACTGTAACATAGATCGCCAACTTACTAGAGCACCGTGTATTTTGAACACATAACCAGTAGTAGACCGTCGTCTATCTAGACCACCAGTATAATCCGAATCAACAAAGCCACTTATTTGACATGTATCTCCACCAAAACACAAACTAGAGTTAATGGTACCTTTTAAGTACCTCAAAATCCATTTCACTGCTTCCCAGTGTGGCTTTCCTAGATTTTCCATGAATCTACTAACAACACTTACCGCTTATGAAATATCTGGATGTGTACACACCATAGCATACATCAAACTGCCAACTGCATTAGCATAAGGTACATTTTTCATGTTTTCCTTATATTCTGCTGTAGTGGGAGACTGATTACGAGAAAATCATAAAAGTGAAGCTAATGGAGTAACCACCGACTTAGCACCTTTCATTCCAAACCTTTCAACAACCCGCTCTAAATAGCATCTTTGACTCAAGAATAGTTTCCGGTTTTTCCGCTCTATACTAATCTCCATACCCAGTATTTTCCTTGCAGCGCCCAAATTCTTCGTCTCAAACTCTTTACCAAGTTTAGACTTCAGCTTATCTATCTCCACCTTGCTTTTTGAAGCAATAAGCATGTCATCGACATACAATAATAGATAGATATAATCACCTCAATGAAGCTTCTAAATATAGACACAACTGTCATAACTACTTCTAGAGAAACCTTGTTTTAGCATAAAAGAATCAAATCGCTTGTACCATTGTCTAGGAGATTGTTTCAACCCATAAAGTGATTTTCTCAAGCGACATACCTGACTCTCTTTACCCTCAACCTTGTAACCCTCAGGTTGATACATATATATTTCCTCGTCTAAGTCTCCATGCAAGAAGGTTGTCTTCACATCTAGTTGTTCCGGCTCAAGATCACCATGAGCTACTAAACTTAATAGTACCCAGATTGAAGTATGTTTCACCACCGGATAAAATATCTCATTGTAATCAACTCGTTCCTTTTGTGAAAACCCTTTGGCCACTAGTCTAGCCTTATATCTTGTACCGCACGACTTAGTATGATCTTCTTTCCTTTTATACACCCATATACAACCAATAGCAGACTTCCCATCTCTTGTTCTTGTGAAGAGATTGCATCTCTTCCTCCATTGCTACCAACTAACTCTCTCTATCCTTGTATTTGACAGCTTGTTTGAAGGTGACCGGCTCATCATCTTCAACCAAGAGTGCATATTCCACCAAGTTTACCTGCCCATAATGCCTCAGAGGTTTGTCTGACCCAAACTTCTGAACTGTTTTATAATTTCTCTTTGACCTAGTGGTATCCAAAGACTCTTGCAGTTGTTGTTGCAATACATGTGTATTTTCCTGTTGAACCTCATGATCAAGTTCATCTTCCTCATCATCTTGAGTGACACTAGGATGTTCCACATGGACATGACTAGAATCTGGTTGGTCTTTAGATTCTATGTCAACTATTTAATTTGATACTTCAACATCACCATAGTTAGGCACCATAGATTTTTCATCAAAGGTAGCATCCCTGCTAATCACAAATTTAGAATCTTCTAGACACCAAAGACGATAACCTTTGACCCCTTTTGCATATCCTAGAAAGATAGCTTTCATGGCTCTATTATAAAGTTTGTTATCCTTGACGTGATAATAGGTTGTGCATCCGAAAAATGTTCAGTTTGTCATAATCAGCATGTTCACCTGACCACACCTTATAGGGTGTGTCTCCACCTAAACTAGAATGTGGTGATCTGTTTACTACATAACCAGCTGTAGCAACCAACTCTGCCCACTATTCTCGACCTAACCCAGAATTAGAGCGCATACACCTTGCTTTCTCAAGAAGTGTACGGTTCAGTCTTTCCGCGACTCCATTCTGTTGTGGTGTGCCTCTTACCGTCCAATGTCTAACAATGCCTTCCTGGTCACAAAACTCCTTGAAAGCTCCATCCGTATACTCTGTACTATTATCCGATCGTAGAGTTTTTAGCTTTCTACCCATTCTGTTCTCAACCATTGCTTTCCATCACTTGAAAATATCAGATACCTCATTCTTATGCTTAAGAAAATAAATCCAAGCATACCTCGAATAATCATCAACATATGTAACAAAGTACCTGGAACCACCCTTAGAAGTAACCGAAGCCGGACCCCAAACATCAATATGCACAAAGTCTAACAATCCTCTGCTTTTGTGTTTGCTTGTAGAAAACTTCAAGCGATGTGCTTTTCCATACACACAATGTTCACAAAATTCCTTGCATGGCTTTTTCATGTTCTTCAGCAAACCTTTCTCACCAAGTAATGATAGACCCTTTTCTGACATATGCCTAAGGCGCATGTGCCATATCCTCATGCATTCTGTTTGATCTTTACTTTCATTGATTCCAACTGCCAAGTCTCTTTTAACGGTTTTACCTGTAAGAGGATAACGATTTCTGTGTCGAACTCCCTTCATCACAACCAACGAACCACGTATAACTTTTAAAACTCCACCTTACTTAACTATTTTGCAACTATTTTCCTCTAGAAAACCAAGAGAAATAAGGTTTTTCCGCAAATTTAGAACATGTCTCACATTCATCAGAGTTCTTAACGCTCCATCATGCATCTTGATTCGTATTATACCATACCCCATAATTTTACAGGCATGGTTGTTCCCCATTTAAACAGTTCCACCATCTATACTTTGGTAGGTAGTAAACCACTTCTTATTGGGGCACATATGGTGTGAGGCTCCTGAATCAAACATCCACTTACCTGAAATATCGTGGTCTTTCTCTGAGACAGAGAAACAATCATCCTCTTCATTTGATACGTAACTCGCCTCCGGAAAATCTTGTTGTTTGCCTTTGGAGTTGTTGTCGTTGTTGGTCTGCTTCTTAAATAATACCCTCTTATTTGGACAATTTGCTTTAAAATGCCCAAGCTCACCACATTTAAAACATGGCCTTTCCGCAAGAGCTCTAGATTTAGATCTAGACTTCCTTCCCTTGTCTTGTCCTCTTTCACTGGTCCTCCCTCTAGTAGCAAACAATCCTTGAGCTTGTTCTCTATGTTCTCTTCCACTACTAGACATCCCACTTGTAGCAACCTTTCGAAGATCATCCGCTAAAAGTGATGTTCTAGTCTCATCTATGGTTAGAGTATCACCCACAAGCATCAATGTCTGGACTAGATTTTCGTAGGACTCTGGTAATGAAAGCAATAACATGAGTGCTTGGTCCTCTTCATCAATCTTCACATCTATATCCTTTAAGTCTGATATAATCCTATCAAACTTGTTGACATAGTCCCGGATTGAGGTGCCTTCCTCCATCTTGCATGTATATAATTTGGATTTTAAGTAGATCCGATTTGTCAGCATTTTCGTCATAAAAGTTTTCTCTAACTTTGACCATATGCCAGCAGCCGTTGCTTCTTCATTAACCAAGAATGCAACATCCTCTCAAGGCATAAGATTATGGCTGCCCGTGCTTCAAGATCAAACTCTTCCAAATTCTCGTCCTTCATACACACAGGTTTTTGTTCTTTCCCCACTAACGCTTTATGCAACTTTTGTGATATAAGCAGATTTTTCATCTGCATCCTCCAATAGGAAAAATTATTTTTTCCATTGAACTTCTCTATCTCATATTTTCCGACCTTGACCGACCCACTAGAAGAAGCCATTTTTGGCTCTGATGCCAATTGTTGATGCCGCAGCGGAATTTTGGCTTCTAATAATGATATGAAATAAGCAATTACAAGAGTTAAACATTAAATAATGTAGCTAGAACAATAAACTTGTATGAACAACGTCTAAGAAGAAATATGAACTTCTAATTAATAAAACTCACTTTGTTACACTCTATTTGTTTTTGTTGTGATATCTAAAATACAAAACTTCTGAATATTTTATAGTAACGTACATGCTAAAAATTGAGTGAACAATACTTCAAATAATTATAAACTTCTCATGTACTCTCCTTCCTATTATTACTCTTATTCTAGAGTAAACATTCTTTTGCATTATTTTTTGCACTTTCCATCTTTAGATTATTCCATATTTAGTAAACACTAAATATTTCACTTATTCTCACAACTTTCCTCCGTCTTGCTTCCTCACGTTGTTTCTCTGATCGTTGTCTTTGTTCTCTTTTTATGAAAAATCTTTATAGTAAAAAAGGTGCGTTTTCAATATTCTTATTTTTTATATCATCTAAAATTCTTTATGACTATTTTAATATTCTGTGGTTCTTTTGTTGCAAACAGTTTACATAAGAAACTTTTTGAAAGAAGTCATGTTAAAAGTATGGATAAGTTTCTCATAAATAGAAAGCATGTTATTTTAGCATAAGTTTATTCGGTTTACGTCCTCAAATAAATTTATGCGGTACCCTATCCCCTTTCTATTAGAATTGCTGATTATGAATTACAAAATTGATGAATTCAAAAATGAAATAAAATTTTAAGTTAGCATAATATCAACTTAATTGCAATCTTTAAGATGAAGGATTTCAAACTATATGAATGGAAAAGATAAATCCCTTCATAATCATCTTCTCGCTCTACCACAAACTACTCTCATTATAAAGGCCCAAGAAATTACCAACAAGTATCGGTTACATAGCAATACTAAGTTTATTTTCTTTATTATTTGTTGTGCCTTAAGACTATGAATAGTTTCTGAGAAGTGTCTCAAACATTCTACAAATGAGAGACTTTGATGAATTATGCAATCAATATGGGAGAAATCTATTAGGATTCTCCACATAATGACGTTATAATCCTGAAATGATATGCAAACATAATTGGATGCGAAAAAAATGAAAGTTAACGTGATTTAATTTTCATATAGACGTGTTTTCTATTCTTTAATTTTCTCTTAAGATTGCAATTGAGTTGATATTATGCTATATCTAAAAAATTTATCGGTTTTAAAGATTGCAATTGAGTTGAATTCACAAATCTTGTAATTCAGAACAAGCAACTTTCCCTTATTCTTGAATTCCCTCTTTCGTTAGAGTTGCTCATTATAAATTACATAATTGATTCAAAACACAAATAAAATTATAATCTAGTATAGTATTAACTTAATTGCAATCTTTAAGACGAGGGATTTTGTTGTTTTTGGATTTCCAAACTGTTGTATTTGGATTGCCAAATTCTATTATCTACCGAAGTTGTTACTAGGTTGAGTCACGACCAGGTCGCTCTCTTTAAGACGTTTCGTGGCACTATCCAAAATTGTGCAAGGCAGACTATCAACCACGCCGCCTCCAGGATAAAACAAGCCCAGCTACAACTGTGCGGTTAACTACTGCACTGTAGAAAACCATTCGAGATTTACACCTTCAAATATGGTACTAAAACCACTCTTTAATACTGAAACCACTTTAATATGGTATTGTTACCACTCTGTTATGGTTGGTGCTGAGACCACTCATATATGGTGTTACCACTATTCTAACTTTAATTTCTCTAAAGTATCAATATGGCACTACGACCACTCAAATATGGTGATACCATCATTTCCACCTTTTGATTTCTCCTCAATTAAAATATTGAAAGAATATTTATATACCGTTAAGATCATTCTTAACTCCGACGGGACATTATTATTCCAAAAAGGGACTATGATCTTACTGGTACTCTTTATTCCGAAGGGACTTATATTATCGAAGGGACTATGTTTTTAAGACCATTCTTAATTCTGAAGGGACATTAAACCGAAAAGGGACTATGGTCTTAAGAACACTCTTAATTCCGAAGGGACAGAAAAAAGAAGATGAAGAGAAGAAAGACTCGTCAACACAAGTCAAGAAAGGGAGAAGAGAGAAAGAGTACCTGACAACTCAATGAAACTCTTTGGTGTATTTTTTTGAACTGACTGGAGTCCTCTAGTTATATAGAGATTCTGTAACTATTTTAGCAAAAATTGCGACAACAATTATTCTAATGGATAAACTTAAAATGAAGTTTATCCATTAATCAGTTCAACAACACTTGTGGATAGGATCAAAAGAAACAAATCCACAAAAGTGGAGGAAACAAACTATTGGATTTGAATGAAGGAAATATAAGAAATTCAATTAAATTCTTATTCTTATCACGACGACTATAAGCTAAATTTATGGGAAGTGATATTCTCAAATAAAAATAATAATTACTATTATTTTAAACATTATCAAGTATTTAAATTAAATACCACAATGAGTTCTATTTTTATGTGGGACCCCCACACTCTATTTTTTCAATCCACACAACATTAAATCAAAGTATAATTACTTAGTGTTTAATCTTCCAATTTATTTTCTAACATCACACCAATATTCCAACAGATTTCAAACTACATGTAAGGAAAAGTGAAATCTCTTTTGCTTGAATTTTCTGTCGTATCCAATTACGGTTATATATCATTACTGATTATTATGTCAGTCTGAGGAGAATCTTACTTGATTTCACACTTATTTATTGCTTAATTCATCAAAGTCTCTCTTTCCTACATGTTTGATACAAATTATGAAGAATTTCTTGGTATATCCCTCCAAGTATTCCAACCATAGTTAAGAGCCCTTCGCAAACATCTTCTTGCTCTACCTGACAAAGTCGGAAGCGTAGGCTAGCAAACTGTCTTACGGTTACTATTCGATGCCGTAGGAATCGAAATCACTGGTATCACAGGTATGTCCTTCTTCAAGACGTAGGCAACCTTTTTCGTAGTTAGAAAAAACAGCATCTTTGTTTGCCAACGCTTGAAGTGAATGCCGTGAAACTTAAATGGTTTGTTGAAATCGACAGTTGTTCTAGACACGGTAATTTCGTCAGTAGTCATGGTGTTTTTCAGAAACGTTTTAAAATTGTTATTTTTTGTATTTATAAAAAGTCAGAAACTATTACCGCGGAGATTATCGGGGTGAGTCACAACCAGGTCGCTCTCTTTAAGACGTTTCGCGGCACTACCAAAGTTTGTGCAAGATAGACTAACAATCGCGCCGCCTCCAGGATAAAACAACCCAGTTCATTGTTCAATTACGTATTGCACAACATGTAATTGTTCGAGAATATACACCTCAAAACTATGGTTTAATCGTTTGATTAAAACTACTCTATATGGTACACAGACCACTCAAATCGAAACTGAAGGGACAGAAAGGAGTAGAACCAGAAAAAGGACTCGTCAACACAAGTCAGTCGAAGGAGGGAGAAAAGAGGAAAAGCACAGGCATCATCAACTGTGAATTTCGGTGTAAAGAATGAGTGGGGCGAGCTCTTCTTTGATTAAATTAATTAATTCCTTTTCAAGTGATAAAAAATATATAACTTTTTGACCTAAGCCCAAGCTTGGCCCGGTCGGTCGGACAGACGGTGTCGTCGTCGCACGTGATATATATATTTTTCTAAGCGCTCATCCGTTCACAAAAGTGGGTACCCCAAGGGCACACCCTTGAAGGTCACCCCACCCTTATATAAACACTTGCTAGGTAGTGTGGCTCACCAATGTGGGGCATTTTTAAGTCACACACTAGTTCTTACCTTGTGTTTTTCTATCCAACTTCCACTAGAATCAACTAGTTCCAACAATAGTTTTAACCCAAATTCTAAACCTACATATGGTGTACATGGGATTCACTAGTAACTATAGATTGCATGTCTTTGATTTATATTTAAAATTGGGGGTTTACGGTTCGACTAATGGGAGATGGTTAGAAGTGAATTATAGAGTCAAATTTAGCAAGATCATTAATTAAGATATTTGTTTGCATGAGAAATTGAACAACAATAAATTGGTTATTCTGATGTGAAATGCTCTATGATTTTTGATGTTTGTGTGTGTTTTCATAATTCAAGACTTGTAATTTTTATTGTTAATGTGATTGAATTTTTATATGGTTTGTTTGTATTATTTGATCATTAAATGCTATTTTTTGTACGTTAATTATGTCTTGTGAATGTAAATATGATGTGTGCATTGCTCTAGTTGTAAAACTGTGTAGGTAACTTGTTAAAACCTTATGATTTGTTGATTGCTAGGAGTGCTCTACTATGTCACTGTTGTTGTTCATTTTTATCACTTTGACCACTTCAATTCATACGAATAATGCGAGTGTATAGATTAGTGGTAATATGTAATAAGTTTGAGAGCAAACTCATGTTGATTACAATTTCAATCAAAAGTACACTTATTCATTAATAACCAATAAGCATGGTACTATGAGATTACATTAAAGATGATATTGCAAGGCAAACCTGGGAAACAATGGAAATCCAATGAAAAGGAAAATCATGAGGGTTTAGTTAAATTGTATGACACTGCAAGGAAACCTGGGAAGTAATGGAAATCCAATGAAAAGGAAAATCCTGATTGTTTAGTTAAAATGTGTGACATTGCAGGGGAAAACCTAGGCAACATTGAAATCCAGTGGAAAGGAAAATCTTGAGCGTCCAGCAAAGGTGATTAACAATTACATTTAATTTAGATGTATGCACCCACTATGTATAGAAATCATTGTTTATTTTGTAATATGTTTAATAGGTATAAGATTTTATTATTTAGTAATATTGATGAGAGGATTTTCTCCATGTCTAGTACACCACACAAGGATGAGAACATCAAAGTATATTTATATTCTATGTTACTGGTCTTTGTGCTCACCGTGATTGGGTGATTTTTTAGGTTTAGGTTCATATTGAAAGGTTAAAGAGTATGTCCTGACTACTCGTCAACAATTCAATGTACAACTTATTTGTTGTTGGATTACACTTAGAGTCATTTTAGAAGTTGTTTTTGAAGGTGAGAAAAACCACAAAAGGATGGGGGGGGGGGGGTGGAA
>Ga0228711_1004055_pt1 | contig 22686 bp, 13 predicted proteins | sample MedpolnodulmetaG_2_FD_177996 | JGI IMG/M metagenome (GOLD analysis project Ga0228711, IMG submission 177996) | Root nodule microbial communities from Medicago polymorpha collected in Santa Monica, California, United States - brown nodules | ecosystem: Host-associated > Plants > Roots > Nodule...
CTCTCACGGTTAAAAAAACAGAAGAAAAAAAAAAGAGGAAAAGAAATTATTTTTATTTTCAATTTTAGGGTTTCAAATCGGCGAGGATGGGATTCTCAAACCCTAATTGATGAAATTGGGGCTTTTGATCTTTCCGATGTCTTAAATCAATCGGCTACTGCGTAAGGTACGTGTGTCAATTTTCAGTTTTGATTAATTTTTCGTTAATTTTTGGTTGATTTTGATTAATTTTGTTGTTGATTTGATGGGTGGATTTTGTTTGATTCAATCTTGAAGTACATTGCATGTGGGTTATGATATATGAATATGATCAATTTAGTTTTTTTAGTATTGGGTAATTTTTTTTTTGAGGTATTGTTTGTGAATTTTTGTTTTGGTTTGGTTTTTCAGATCTGAAGGTAATGCATTGGTGTTATGTGTGAGGGAATGTGAAAATTGTGTGAATTTTGGTTGGGGGTGTGTGTAGTGTAGATTAATTGTTCATGGACGGTAGGGAGGATAACTCAAATGGTGCTGTTGTTCCTAAGAAATCAAGATCTCTGGATCTTAAAAGTTTGTATAATTCGAAATTGACCGAAGGGGCACCAAAGGAAAATTTGAAGCGAAAGGGTAGTGGTAGTCACGGGGGTGGTGATGAGAAGGGGAGTAAACGAAAGAAGGTAAGAAAGGAGGTGGCTTTAAGTAGTTTAGATAATGCGGATGGTAGTGGTAAGCAGGTTGCTGATGAGGAGGATTTGGGTGAACCAGAATTGGGGGTGAGTGAAGGGTTGCATAGCATTAGTGGGCTTAATGGAGTTTTGGTAGGTGTTGCTAGTGATGTCTGTATTCCTAAGCGTAAGAGGACTTTAGTGGGGCGGAAGAAATCTGATGACGGTCAATCATCGAATCCTGTAGGGCATCCTAGGCAGGAAATTGGCAGTGATGATCTGGGGCCTAAGGTAGGTAGCGATGATTCGGGTAGGGCAGTTCAATCTTCAAAGGTTAATTTGAAGAAACGTTTTGATGAATTTAAGGAAAATAGGAATAGTGATTCAAATTCAATTTCAGCTCAGCATTTGAAGCAGAACGGGGATCATGCCCCTGATTCTGTTGTAAATAGTGGCCGTTCATCTTCAAAAAAGTCAAAAAAAAGAGATAGGAAGAGTAAGGTTCTGGCTTCTGATAAACCTAGGGTTTCCAAGGAGGCTGAGCCTTTGATTGATAGCTGTACAATATCTGTTGAATTGCATGAAGACGATGAGGAAAATCTCGAGGAGAACGCCGCAAGGATGCTTTCTTCAAGGTTTGATCCAAGCTGTACCGGGTTTTCTTCTAGTAGCAGGTCTTCTCCCCTGCCATCAGCAAATGGTTTGTCCTTTTTGCTATCTTCTAGTCGAAATATTGTTAATCATGGCTCAAAGTCTCGGTCGGGTTCGGAATCAGCCTCAGTTGATACTGCTGGCAGACATCTGAGGCCAAGGAAACAATACAATGATAAGGAAAAAAAGTCACGGAAGAGGCGCCATTTTTATGAAATTCTCCCTGGTCATGTAGATGCATATTGGGCATTGAACCGTAGAATTAAAGTATTTTGGCCTTTGGACCAGAGCTGGTATTATGGCCTTGTCAATGATTATGATGAGGCGCAAAGGCTTCACCATATCAAATATGACGACCGAGATGAAGAATGGATTAATCTCCAAACTGAGAGGTTCAAACTCTTGCTACTTCGTAATGAAGTTCCTGGACGTGCAAAGGGGGGAAGGGCTTCGACAAAAAGTAGAAGGTCTGATCAGCAAAATGGAAGCAAGTCGAGAAAAGAAAAGCAAAGAGGAGAAGAGATTAAAGAGGATGACAGCTGTGGTGGGAGCTCTATGGACTCGGAGCCTATAATTTCATGGTTGGCTCGATCTTCTCATCGGCTTAAATCTTCTTCTTTTCATGGCATTAAGAAACAGAAAACTTCTGTCACACATCCAAGTACAACCTCATCATTGCTATATGACGAACCCGTCTCAGTACAAGGAAATAGAACTAAAAGTTCTTCCAGGGGTGTTGCAAATAATCTGTCTTGTGGTTCTTTAGCACAAGATAAGTTGGGTGATAATTTGAGGGAGAAGTCCGCATCGCAAAGCACCACTCAAATTAAAGATCGCAAACAGCCCACTGTTTATTTTAGAAAGCGGTTTCGAAGGCCAGCTCCAATGTTGCCTCCTGTGCCTAAAGAGAAACACATCATTGTAAGTACACCCTGTTCTATATCCGGTGATCATGTGGTTGGTGGGATTCAGAGTGTAAAAGAACCAAGTGGCAGGAGGTTTGAGGGGCCACTGTGGTTCAGTTATAACGAGGGAATATTAAAAATGATTTGGGACATGGAGTCAGCATCATTCAAATTTGACTTGCACTTCCCTATAAAGCTGATATTAAATGAAGCTTTTCAATCCGAAAACTTGTGGCTGCTCAATGCTGTTTTGCTGCTTCGGTATGGGACAATTGTGACCAAGTGGCCAAGAGTTTGTTTAGAGATGCTTTTTGTTGATAATGTGGTTGGGTTGAGATTTCTATTGTTTGAAGGCTGCTTGAAGATGGCTGCAACCCTTTTTTTATTTGTCCTTAGGTTTTTCCATCAACCTGCTCCCCTAGGGAACAGTGACTTGCACTTGCAGCTTCCATTTACATCTATTGGATTCAAGCTTTCCAGTCTTCATGCTATCAAGCAGCCACTTGTGTTTGCACTATATAATTTCTCCAGATTGAAGAATTCAAATTGGGTGTACTTAGATTCTAAGCTTAAGAGGCACTGCATACTCAGTAAGCAGCTCCATCTATCTGAATGCACATACGATAACATCCAGGCACTTCAGCATGGATCAAGCAAGTTCACGGCAGCTTCCATCAGTGAGCCCTCATCAGTCAAGGTATTTCTTCCCTTTTCTTTTTCTCTCTATTTCCTGATTGGCAGTTTGGTATTTTCACATTGGCCCTTTTGAAAACTTTCCATATTTTTTTTATAGGCAAATGTTAGTAGTTAATTTGTTAGTAATTACTGAACACTTATTCCCATTGATTCAACATTGTACATCATGTAATAATTTCTAAAAATCACTGCAAGTTAGCTTATGTTGGGTTTTGTTTTGAAATCTAATCATGCAACTTCTGGATGAACAGGTAGTGAGGAAGAGGAGTAGACCAGGGATTAACATCATGGGTGTTTCCAAAGTGTCCACTCAAGTTGATACTCATCAATCTTCTGATGCCGGCGAGAGGAAGCTTCCTCCATTTGCTCTTTCTTTTGCTGCTGCACCTTCATTTTTTCTCTGTTTGCATCTCAAGTTGCTGATGGAGCAGTCGACAGCTCATCTAGGCCTTTGTAATCATGTACCTGAAGATGGTCAGGAAGATGCTGGCTTGGGGACAGATGGTTATTCCAGCATTGATGATTGTTCTAACCGGAAGTCAGAAATTATTCTGCGGAAAGATACAACTTTGTCGAATGACGCTGCAGGTGATGGATGGTCATGTGCTGTGTTAGATCAATTAACCGGTCCCTCTACTTGTGGTGATCGAGTTGTCTCTCAAAATGACCAGAATATTGGTCTTCTTGGCACTGGAACTTCTATTTCCCATGGGTCTGAGAGGTTTGGTAATATTCACTCACCAGAGTCGCAATCCCATCATTCAGCACAGAAGTCAGGATCATTACCTTCAAGTTCTTTAATACACCAGGATAAGGCAGGCAATGGTTCTCCATTTAATGGTGATCTACGTGTCCAAATTCCTTCAGTTGATGAATTTGAGAAACCTAATGCTCAACAGTCTCCTGTTTTGTCTTGGAATATGAATGGAAGCGTTATTCCAAGCTCCAATAGAACTGCTCCAAGAAGTTCTTACCGCCGGAATAATTCGTTGTCGTTGGGATTCCAGTCACCTTCATGGTCTGACAGCAAGACTGACTCCCTTTACAATGATTTTAGCAATGGACCCAAAAAGCCACGTACCCAAGTATCATATTCAGTGCCTTTTGCAGGGTATGAATTGAGTTCAAGGCACAAAAGCCATAATCAGAAAGGGCTTCCTAACAGACGCATTAGAAAGGCTAGTGAAAAGAAGTCCTCAGATGTTGCTAGGGTCCCTGAAAAGGATTTTGAATGCTTATCTTGTGATGCAAATGTCTTGATTACAGTTGGTGATAAAGGGTGGAGAGAATATGGGTCCCATGTTGTATTAGAGCTGTTTGAACAGAATGAGTGGAAACTCTCTGTAAAAATTTCAGGAGTCACAAGGTATTCATACAAAGCACATCAGTTTATGCAGCTTGGATCAACAAATCGTTTTACACATGCAATGATGTGGAAAGGAGGGAAGGATTGGATCTTGGAATTTCCTGACAGGAGCCAGTGGGCTCTATTCAAGGAGATGCATGAGGAGTGCTACAACCGTAACCTCCGTGCTGCTTCAGTTAAAAACATACCTATTCCTGGTGTTCATTTGATAGAAGAAAATGATGATGATGTATCTGAGGCAACTTTTGTTCGAGGCACTATGTACTTCCGACAGCTTAAAACAGATTTTGAGATGGCTCTGGATTCATCCCGTGTACTGTACGACATGGATAGTGAGGATGAGCAATGGTTTTCAAACATTCGAAGTTCTGAGAACTACAACGGTGACTTGAATGGGATCACGGAGGAGTTGTTTGAGAAGATAATGGACTTGTTTGAAAAGGCTGCATTTGCTAAGCTGCGTGATCAGTTTACACCAAATGAAATAGAGGAACTTGCGCTTCATGTCGGACCTTTGTATATTGTCAAAATTATCTATGACCATTGGCACCAGAGAAGGCACAAGAAGGGAATGGCTTTAATACGGCACTTTCAGGTACTGTTCAATTACCTCTTGTTATGTTATTATACTTTTATTTCCAGGAATGTCTGTTTCTTTTTAATGCCTTCATTAAAATGATAGTCTAGCTTTTCTGAGATACTTGAAGAGTTGGATGAGAGAAGGGGAGTAGGAAGAGAAATTAATACTGCAGTACACTTAAAATATGTCTTGGAGGTTTTTTTTTTTTAAAAAAAAAACTAATTGTTTTGGTATTTCGGGACATTGAATTGTGGTGCTTGTTATTTGTTGTTCCGATTTAAATTTTGAATGCTTTACACAGTATTGATGTGATGGCTTCCAAGTTAAAACAATTATTTAGATTTCTTCCTACCTACTGTTTGATATCTAGTCAATTCATCTATACGAGGGTGACTAATCTTTGACTCCAGCAGTTGTAACACAAAATAGACTAAGAAAGCTGGACTAACCAATGCTCCTAAAAAGTTCCAAAATAAAAGGTTTATGTTGTGCTCATTATTGAATGGTATTTTGTAATCAATTGGCTTGATGTGGTGATTAGTGGTAGTTTCTGTATCTTAGAATGCTTTCATTGGTTATATGTTATTAACAGAGTTGATTCAAGTGTTGGTTCCTTAATCAAATGGTTGGATGGCCGTAGTTACATATGTTGCATATATTAGTTGCTGGATACAGCTTTGGATGGTTTATAAATGGGTGTAATTATGTATTTGATTGGGTGAAAGCATGATGACTTTATGTAGTATACCTTGCTTTTTTCTGGGGATGACCTGTATATGTATGCTTGGTTATTGTTTGCCTGAAATTTTCATGTGTTTTTCAGCCCCCTATGTGGGAACGATATCAACAGCAGCTGAAGGAGTGGGAAATAGCCGTGACCAAGAATAACCTTTCTTCTAATGGAAGCCTGGATAAGGGTGCAACTTTGGAGAAGCCCTCCATGTTTGCTTTCTGTTTGAAACCAAGGGGTTTGGAAGTACAGAACAAGGGATTAAAGCATCGATCTCAAAAGAAAATATCAGTCTCTGGGCATACAAACCGTTTTCGATATCATGATGGCTTCCACACTACTGGTAAGAGTTGTTTTCATTTGTTATTATTACACTTAAAAAAAATTAAGAACTTTCTCCTTACATTTTTCTGTTGCAACCTCAGGTAGAAGACCAAACGGCCTGGCATTTTCTGATGAAAGGTTTGTATACCCAGGCCATAGTTATGATTCTTTGGATGATTCTCCATTGCCTCAGACGTCACCAAGAGTATTCTCCCCACAGGATGCTGCTAGCATGAAATATTATTCTATGAGCAATGATGCATACTACAGAAATCATATGCAGAAACTTCACAGGAGCAAGTCCAAGAAACATGGGTCATTTATGTATAATAATGGTTCACAAACGTCAGGTTCTAACAGTCAGAGAATGCCTGTGTCAGAAAAAAGAAACGGAGTTCGATCGAACATGATCAATCATGACTTACCAGGTCACAAGCAGTACGCACCGGATGGCCCTCAGAAGCATGGGGTTGAACAATTGGACGGTTCAGACTGCGTGCCGCAGCAATTGGATGAGGAGTTTAGACTGCGCGAAGCACAAAATGCTTCTCTCCGTGTACGTAACACAGCTAAGTTTAAGAGACACAGGGCTAACAACTTGCATTCTATGGCAGAGGTGGCAATTCACAGGGCAATGGTTGCTCTTATGACTGCTGACGCGATAAAGGCTTCCAACGAAGTGGTTGGTGGTGGTAGTAAAACCAACAGCTGAGCTCTGATAACTTCAATAATCTTTCGTCTGCAAATGTAGCTGCGAAGAGGAGATTTTGTTGCTGCGAAGTTGGTCTCTTTATCATTGGCTACCTGAACCTTTTTTTGTTTTCCAGCTTGAGATCTGCTCTGTTCAGATTTTACTGTTGCATTGATCTCATGGTATAGGTCTTTTAAATTTTTGGATACCTATATTTGTACAGATTCCCCCCTCCCCATTTGGCGTTTGTGCCCTCCTTCCGGCTCCCTCCTCCCCTTCTCAGTTTCAAATATTCAACATGAAAATAGAAATCGGCCAATAATACAACACCAGTTTGAACTGAAATTTAGTCGTGTTTCTTTGGAAGTTTTTTGGCAAATGGTTAGACTATATCGTATATGGCACGCTTTAGTTAATCACTTCTGTTTGGTCCTATATTTTCTGCAGCCAGACGAACTACACAGTAATTTATTCCAAGGGATTTTGATTTTGATGAAAATTGGACAGTTTGTATTTAAATTTCATCAAATTGTGTTTACAAAACACCCAAAATACAAGCTGTCCGATTCTTGTCCAACAAAAGAGATCAACAATTGTGTGACTTTCGAAAATCCAAAGGCTTGTTTGATTACTGTTTCTGAGAATTATAGTTGTAAAATTTAAAATAAAAATTGTTTTTTGTTTAAACTTTGTTTGTAAAATTGTTCTACAAAACTTTTTTTTTTTGTCTTTTAAAACCAAGTAATCAACAAGTCCCAAATATATTTTCCGCGTTTTTAAACAATGAATTAAGAACTTTGTCTCCTTCTTTCAAAAAAAAAAGAAAAGAACTTTGTCTCCTAGCAGGTACCTCAAGGTATTCTTACTTGGCTCAGCCCTATGCTAAGAGACTAATTGAGTCGGTAGTAATTTTTTTTTAAAGATGTTCTTTTATTATCATCTAAAAAATGTTCTTTTTTTCAACAAATTATTTTATAAACTAAAAAACAAAAAGGTTAATTAAGTAAATGATTTTTATAAATATCAAGTTTTTAGTCCCTACAAAAAAATCGTACATTTTAGTCCATGTAATATTTTCCTCTGCATTTTTAAAGACCAAAAAAATGTTGCTGAATTTTTTTAGAAAGAGTAAAAATGCTGAAGGAAAATTTTACAAGACTGAAAAAATGCGATTTTTTTTAGTAGGGTAAAAACAAAATTGTATATATTTATTGGAATAATATACTTAATTAACCCAAAACAAATTATCAAACAAGCCTTGATACTATTCCTCGTTTTTTAAACAACAAAATTAAGATCTTTGACTTCTCAGTGGGTATCTCAAGGTATTCTTATTTGGCTAATTGGCTTAGCCCTTTGGATATGCTATGAGAATAATAATTGAGTCGGTAGTGGTTGATTTTGTTTTTACCAAGGTTTAACTACATTTCAAATCATCGATTCTAATTTTTATGAATCGAGCCAATTTTTTGTTTTTTTGGGAGAGTTATGTTGTCAACTCTCCTAACACCATGTTGGTTACATTGATAGACCACGGATGATTCTTCAACATTGACGGGCACAATTTTATAAAAAAAACAGAAAAAATAAAAATAAAACCTAACACAACCTAACCTTGCGTTGAAGTCTCTTCAATGCTTTGTTGTGCCTTTGCAATCTCCAGAGGAAGAGCTCTGAGAAAAAAAGTTTTTTTAATTGATTAATAGTATATGAACAAAACGAATTTGAATTGAAACACTAATAGAAAAAGCAAAATTAGCGAGGGAAATTAGTGACGGAAAAAATGAAATTTCTCACAAATTCCTTGGGCGCAAAATTTAGTGATGGAATTTGAGAGGAATTTCACGTTTTCCCTCACTAAATATCCCTCACTAATTTTTGTTTTTTTAGTAGTGAAATAATTAAAAGAGAAAAATTAAACCTGTAAGATTTTGCCAAAACAATTTTTAAAATGAAATGGCTGTTAGGGATTGATGAGCTGATATTGGAGAAGATGAGGAAAGAGGTAACCAAAGTTCACATAAGACTGTGTTACATGGTGTAAATGTAGGTTTAGTGCCCCCAATTCATATACTATCGCAAGAATTATAGAAAAAAATGACATTTCGAATCGGCGCGAACAATTTTTTTTATGTATTCAAACTACGAGCACAAATATAAATGCGCTATGTTGAGCGGTGTGAAGAAGATCGAAATATAATTTGATAACGTTAATAAAACTAACCATACATAGATGAAGTCGTAAACATAAAATGATTAAGGGATGAAAAAATATGGAATCAAGCATATTTTCATGGTAATTACTTTTTCATCCATTAATTATTTTTTATTTACAACTTCATCCATGTATAATTAGTTTTATTATATTTTTGTCAAATTTCGTTGCGCTCTTCTTCGTACCGAGTAGCATAATTCATTTATCTTTGTCCCCTCTTAGGTTTGAATACACAAAAATATTTGTTCTTGCCGATTCGAAATAGCACTTTCCCCCCTGATGTTCTTGCGATATTGTGTTTCTTTCTGAGTTGGGGGGGCCTATGTTGTTGTCGATATCGATAAAAAATGGATTCTAGAGTATGTGTTTCACTCGTTATGTATTTTTAATTAAGAATTGATATTTGTATAACCATTTTTGAGATAACTTTTGGCACAACCTTTCTGTCCACCGCCTCTGGGTAGAAGAAAAAACTAAATACTTTGTCCATACTAAAAGATATTATTTTATTTTATTTTATTTTATTTTATTTTATTGTATAACCATATTTTCCCATCTTAGGTCAATTTAATACGGACCATTGATTTAATATTAATAAATGTCAATGGATAGGATTACTCTCAAATGGATAGGAACTTGATGAGATTTTAATTTTAAAAAGCCGATGGACTATTTTTTTAAAATTGTACAATCACTTAGTTTTTATAGATTTGGAAAATGTAGAAAATAGTGTTTTATTTTCTACCAAATTTTTATTTTATCAAAATAAATATTTCATTTTTTTATTATTTAGAAATACTTGATAAAAAAAATTAAGGTAAAAAATCTTTTTTATGAACCAAGTGACATTCATGTAAACGAAATAACCAAGTGATATTATTTATTTTCAAAAGAACGTGTTTTCAATTAAGTTAGAAAATAAATCTCAAGAATAAGAAGTTGAAATCTGAGAGTGAAACATGAAAATGTTAGGTCATGGTATTTGAGTCTATGTTTTTATATCAAACAGATCATTGAGGATGAGGCTGGGAATACGTATTAGATTTTCTCCTTTAGAAAAAGTATGGGTAGTTTTTTAAACGGGAGTGAAAAGAAAAAGTTGTATCTCCCGTAAACAAATAAACAAAAAATAGGGGCTAAATGATATGATTTTAAATGAGGGGTATATATTAGAATATAAATAAACTGGGGTACAAGTGACAAAAGAGGTAAAGAAAAACTTGTGATACCGTTATTACCGGCAATTTCTCCTCCTTGACTCAAACACCAACAAAATTTTCTTGAGTGGACAAAATCTTTGTCCCAAATTTGTCAAACCTTTGTGTTTCTACCATTGCCATCATTGTTCATTTCCATCATTGTCCACAACAACCATTATCATTAACATCATATTATTGACATTATCCATTAGATTAAAGAAGGTTAGTTTTTTTTAATGATTTTTCAATTTTGTTTAATTTACTTTAGGTAACAAAAACATTGAACATTTTGTTTTTCTTGAGATGGTTTATAAATTGATTAATAATAATAATAATATTAGTAACAAAATATGGTGTAACGCTAAAAGGTGTTACATGATGATTCTTAATGTTTTTCCATACATTATATTAATGAAATTGAAAAATTGTTGAAGAAGGTTGCATGTTGATAGTGGAATCAATTTGAGCAATTGAAGATGGGAAATTCAAAGAAAGAAGAAGAAAGAGTTGAAAGAATAATTCGAGGTCTTTTAAAACTTTCAGAAAATCGAAGATGTATCAACTGCAATATCTTGGTATTATTTAATTATTCCTTAGCAATTATTTTTTAGTGATTAAAAATAATAATTATAAACTTCTAGATTTTAGTTTTTGATTTGTCTAAATTGATGCTCTCAAAATAGTTCTTAATTTTTTTTTTTTATGCATGAACATATTCTTATGAAATTGTACCTGACAAGCATAACATTGGCTGTTTATATGAATTAGGGACCACAATATGTCTGCACAACTTTCTCAACATTTGTATGCACAAATTGCAGTGGACTACAGTAAGCAATTCTTTTATTTTTTCCTAAAGTTTATTTTCTTTTTCATACAAATTGAGCCCTTTGAAGAATTTATTTATATTTATATTTAGGATTTAATTTATATACATTGTCAGTGTAAAAGTTCTTTACACTGTCAATCAGTCATAACTATCAAAACATTGAAAACATTTGATTTTAACCATAACTATTTCTAAAGTCACACATATGAGCGGTTGTGATTTACCGACAATGTAATCTTTTTACACAAACATATGTTTATGTTTATTTTATCATTTCTTCACTTCATTTTGTAGTAAATGTTGCCCTAAAACTTTATATGTATCTTGATGGAGACTTTATTTGTTTTACTTTACTTTTTTTTTGGTAGTGCTTTATTTGTTGTACCTACTAAGTTATATGAAATTTCAGTCGAGAGTTCACACATAGAGTAAAATCTGTCTCAATGGCAAAATTTACTCCTGAAGAAGTTACTGCTCTTCAAGCTGGTGGCAATGAGGTGTGTATGAATTTTATTATTATTTTTTTAAAATTTATTTTATCTATCTCAAAAACCAAGTTACTAAATATTAACTTGGTAATAAATGTCTAACTTCAATTTATGCAGAGAGCAAAGCAAATTTATTTCAAAGGATGGGATCCTCTACGACATTCTTATCCCGATTCCAGGTAACTTTTCATCTTTAAATTGTGGTCGCATCACAATCCTTGATATTGTAGAAAATGGCGATCCGATATTGTAGTCGTGTCACATTTAGCTTAATATCTAACTCAAATATTTATTTCCAGTAATATGCACAGACTTAGAGATTTTATCAAGCATGTCTACGTGGACAGAAAATATACCGGCGAAAAAAGTCAAGAAAATCTTCCCAGGATTAAATTGGTAACTTTTATATACATTTTTACATGTACTATCTTGTTTATTTTAGGCTCTTGGCATCTGAAAGTCACATCGAACCGACTAATCTGAGACGAGTCAGGTTGGTCCATTTAAGGATCAAAACTCTCTCAGTGACTGTTTCTTCATTCACAAGATTCGAACCTGATACGTTGTTTAAGAGGAACAAACTCTATGGCTGAAAATTTGTTGCTTTCGGTGTTTCTTTGAATACAGAATGACAAGGAGGAGTCCTATGCGAGTAAGAGGAGTAGTTCATTTCGTTTAGAGTTCATAACTACGAAGTCAAGTCCCGGTGCAAGAAGCAGTCCTGGTCCAAGAAGCGGTCCTGGTCCAAGAAGCGACAACTCGAGTTTCAGATATGTATATGATGAAAGCAGAAGTCCTAAATATGTTAAAAAATATTCAAGATATGGGGGAGTAACTAGAAGTCCTATAAAAATAGAGGTTGTTGACGACAGGTTTCGAGACGATGAATATAGAAACCGCAGGCTTTCAAATCTTGAATCAAAGCTAAAACAACTTTCAGTTGATGGTCAGAAGAATGTGGAAAGAATCCAAGCTCCGGTTGAAAGCTCTTCGGGTGAAAAAATAACGGAGAATGATTCATCTTCACAAGTAAGTGAGCCTTCTCAATAAAAAAAAGGGTAAATTGTGCATTTTGTCACTGTAACATAAGCGTTTTTTTTGTTTTAGACCATCTAGGTTTTTTTTCCATTAAATTATGTCTTGTAATTCAAAATTCTCATAGTTTTAATTTCTGAAGTCATCTTTCTATGCAAGTTAGACGAAATGACAAACAAAAAGCCACGTGGCACATTGGTATGACATGCCGCACGAGATTTTGGTGCCACGTGGCAGTGAGTTGTCATGTCAGCACGGCCACATGACTTTCTACTAAAGTCCATCATGCTTAACATTGAAACACCCTTAATTTTGCGATGCATGTCATTTAGGACACCATGTTTAAATTTTATGACATTATTAATAAACCATTTGAAGTCCCATCGATACTTTATATTGAAGGCGTGTCTCGTATCTAACATGTGTCCGACGTCGATACAACACTGAAACATCACATGGTCACACTCAATTATTCTTTTTTATTAAATTACAATGTGTCGACATGTGATTGTTGGCTTTGTGTTCGATGTCTGTGTCTATATCCGGTGCTTCATAGATTCGGACTAAATCTTTGATGTATTTTAATTGTAAAAGGTTACAACTTCTGGTGGAGAAGGTTCTGTTGAGAAAAAACCATCTGAACAAAAAATTAATAAATCAAGAAGCTTCAATGATTTGAGTATTAAGTCTCAAGCTTCTGATACTGCTATTGTACCTGTACAAGAAACACCAAGTATGACACAGGAAAGTGAAAATAACTGGGCCTCATTTGAAGTTTCTGATACTGCTATTGTAGCTGTACAAGAAACACCAACAGAACCAACACCTGAGGCAACAATTTCAAATCCTTTAGACCTTTTACTTCTTGAATTGTCAGGCCCTTTTGCTCCAACCACTAGTGGCATATCAGAAGTTCCAAGTGGTGGCATTGTTCCAACAGCTACAACAGTAGAAATGGACTCTACATGGGATTTTCCATCTACTTCAGTGGAGGCACAACCTTCTAATGAAGCTCCTCCACAACAATCTGAGCTACATGTGACAGAAGACTCCATTGAAGATTCACACGCACATGAACCACGAAGCATGCAATATCCTCCTTCTGTTTCAGTTGCTTGTAGTTCAATAGCACAACCAAAAAATTCACCAAACAATGATGTAGCTTTAAATAAAGAGGTGAGACATACAATATGACAGTTTTAGTATTTAGTACTTACAAATATATTATGGTTTGCTTTTGGTTCTTGTTATTACATTTTAAGTCTCTAAAGTATTTGTTTATGTTAAAATTTATCCCAGTAATATGTAGAACATTTGATTGTAGTCCCTCTAATACGAGCTACATAAAGATTAAAATGAATACTCCCTCCGGTCTTATTTATAAGAAACATATGACTTTTTTGATTCATTGGATAAATGATGTATTTGGTCTATATTCTAGACAAGATACATCAATTACTCAATGAATCTAAAAAGTCAAATTTTTCTTATAAATAGGACCGGAGGAAGTATTACACACCTACTACAGGGATCAATTTCAATACGAACAAATGTAGCGGCACTATTTTACTGTAATGTAGCGAAATTTGAGGAAACGGTTATTTTTCGTGATCTGTGATTGACAACACTGATAGTTACTCATCTTGTTCTATCATTTGATTGCATGCAGACATCATTTTCTCCTAATACACATGAATCATCACATGCTTTTACTGAAACTTCTTCACAAACCACCCTAAATCCTACTCAAGATACCAGACCTCATGTTGGCTCTCGGCCTAATACTATGGAAACCAAGTCTAGTGGAAGAATGGAACTTCCAGAGGTAATAGATGCATCCATTTGTCACAACATTCTTTGTTTTTGAAGATACAAGCAACCTTAATACCTAAATAATTTCTCTGCAGGACCTTTTTAGTACAAGAGACTTATCCGGCCCAGCACCACATGCAGGTTGGCAGAATCTTCAACATCATGTCATGGGATATGGCATGCAGTATTACCCTAATGCAATGGTACACTCTATGCATTTCATTATCAATTTTGATTTAATTCGTACACACCGTTAGTGTAAAGATCTTTTTACACTGTCAATCAATCATAATCTTCAGATAATAAAAAATATTTGACTTCATATAGATTTTCAGTGTAAAACTTTTTACACTTACGATGTATCAAAATAAAACTCTATCAAGTTTAGTTTTAGTTTTTCTTGGTTTTGATATCAATGCTGATTGAATGATATGATGTTTCATTTGCAGCCTCCTCCAGCACTTCCAACTGCATCAAAATACATGAACCCGCTTGACATAACTGAAGGGAGAAGTCTAGCGCATGCAACATCGGTATGTACAACATTAAACTAATATATTATACTGTAGCAAGCCTTGCTATGATTCTATTGCAAACATTGTAATCTTGTTTGGATAAATTGCTTAATTAAGTGCTTATAGCTTATGGCATAAACACTTATAATATAGTGCTTACGTAAAATCATTTCTACAATAAAAGATAAAATAAAGTCAAAATGTTTTCATATAAGCTGTAAGCTGTCCTGTAAAGTATGAAAATAAGCTGAAAAGGCCTTATGGACATGTCATAAGCCATTTCCATTTACTCTCTGAAACAGTCTTTCAAGTGCATGTGTCTTACTTAGCTTGAAGTAGAAGTTATCTTCATAACCTCTCTCTGCAGTATTATCAAACTTGTGTTTATCTAATTTACATCTTTAAGTGGATCCAATAAATAGTTTTAACCTTCAAAACTTGGTTGTATTTGTTCATTTGTAGTGTCCTACCATGGAATCAATGAATGGTGTGCTTCCATCTGTACCAACAAGAACAGGACTAATGCATGCTTCAAGTCTTGGCTCTTTAGATACAACGGTGCCTTATTCCGCAAGTTATCCATCTCCAATTACTGGTATTGTAATTGTTATCTTCCATTTCCTTTGAATATTTTTTGTTTATTTGATTTTTCAAGGTTATTATTCATGATTCAATCATCTCAGGTGTATGCTTTGATCAACTTAATAATGAAGATCAACATTTTAGGTAAATCCTCTTCTTGGCATTATATTATTGGATTATTTCTATATAGTGACTATTGACTAGATTATAGTAGTAATCTATAAAGCATGTCACCTAAAAGAAGGATACAAAGAAATCAAATTCAATTTAATTTGCAGAAATGATACATTCTATTTAAAACTTGTGTATAAACATATACTAAAGTATAATATTGTAACGCTTTTCAATATTTTGTAGATCACAAAGAGTTGACACTTTCAATGGTTTTGGATCTCTAGACACCATTCAACAGTCATATGGGGGATATGGGACACATGGAATTCCAAATTCATTTTCCAATACAAGAAGAAATCCATTTGAATAATTTGGTATACTTCAACAATCTTATTTCTTATGCTAGCCCATGAAAATTGGACAGTCAGTTAATCACTAGTTTCCTGTCTCATGTAAATATGAAAGCACATGGCATGGGCATATGTTTAAATTGCCCCTTCACTGTAATTTTGTGTAAATTTGTATTAATTTTTTTTACATAGTAATGCAATTAAAATATTTTCTCTTACTTCATCATGTTTAAGAACTATGTGAAACTGATCTCTTATGCTGCTACTATTACCTAAAGGATCTATTGGCAGAGTTAGATTGCCCGCAATCAGCATTCCATCTAGTGGTGGCCCTAAGGGTGGGCGACCGCCTAGGGCCCCATGTTTAGATCAGATGATCTAAATTTTAAAAACGGTATTTCAATTGTTGTTTTTACCGAGGTATTTTAGTGTTTTGAAACTGTTCGATCTTGATACAACAACCACTTATGTGTTGATTGTGTGGAATTACTGACTACACAAAATCCAATTCCTAAATTTTTTAATCAAAGTGTTATGAGCACATTAGCATTGTATTATATTCAACTTCACCTAAGAATACATCAAAATGATTGGAGTGTCCTTTATTTTAAAGATCAAAATTGGTTTCCTACTGTTTAGCATCACATTACACGGTCTTGAAGGTAACCTAGGTAATAGTAATGCCTTGTGGGAACATAGCAGTCAACTTATAGACTCAGCAAGTGTTTGAAATATTTTAATCCCTTTCAACTTCTTGCCCTTTGTGACACACATAGAGGGAAAGCTTTTGAATTAAAAACCTCTAATGCTTGGGCATGAATAAGTGGTTGGTACATATATTTCTAAATGCTTTTTTCATGTGTTGAAGATTTTACAAGGATTTTTTCTTTTTATCCTATTGAAGTAGATGAACAGAAATCTAGTAATCTAACTGAGTGGAGGATAAGCTATCCGAATAATAATTTCAAAACAATTATTATGATTCATTCAAACCATATTCCATATATGAATCATCATAATTTTTTATACATATTCTAATTCTTCTTCATACGTCAATATTGTGGTCCTATAATTCTTGTTCATATAGCCATGTTAGATGATTATATTATATGGTTCTAAATTGTGGTCAGCAGCCACAATTAGAACCATATGGAAACTTTCATGGTTTTGAGTGTAGAAATAAATGATGAAAAAAATGAGAAAGAAAAAGAAAATAACACTATTAATAATGATGAATCTTTTTGGTTTTGATACAAATTTCAAAAGTTGGAATGGAATGGCATAACATAATGCTCCATTTATGTAGTATAAGTTGCAAACCTTTTGGAAATAGAATTATTCTAGCATCCAATTATTCTTCAAATTTTATTCGAAAAGGTGAAGTGTTACATCATGCATGTAAATGAACATATAGATTCTTATAATAAAGCAAGTGAATTCTCTTATACAGTTAGTTAAGTATCACATACACAACAATGTATGCATAACCCAGGAACAAAGGGAAGGAAATTGATAAATAGAACATTTCATAATATATCATAGTTTTAAATTGCGGTTGCAGTTACATTGCGTTAGCGTTCTTAATATTGTAGGACATTGCAAACTAATATAACTCGCAATTTCAATACAAATCAATCATTACAATAATATATATAGAAAAGTAGATAAGAATAAAAGATAAGTCGACAACAAATTGCGCCGCAATTGCAAAGACCTCCAAAACTATTATGTTACATCCACTTTTACAATTGTGGATCACAATTTAAAACCATACTCACTACAATACTAAAATAGATGACTAAGCAACAAGCATTTTATTGAAGACTTTCACAACCACATTTGCTAGGTACTTTTATCGGGATTTGGACTGTCTTCACAAATTTCAGGCCTTCACACAATCAACACAGTGGTGGCTATTTGGTTCAGATCGGGGAGTTTCGATTTCAATCTCAATATTTTAGAGTTAAAAAAAAATCAAAATCCACTTGCTTTCTGCTAAGTTCGGTCTTAATCCAATGATCACCAATATTCCGACTCCATGAAATTTGTTACTTCAAACAATCCAAATCCGTTTTATAAACCTATATTATGGTTTATCTTTTGTCCAATTCCTTAGCTTAAGAAGCAAATACACAATCATTCCACCAAAAAATCCAAGGGCTGCACTTGATCCCACCAATGAAACAGCAGTGCAAATAAGTGCCACAAATGAATCTTCTTTACTATTCATATCCCTAGCACACGTAGCAAGTTCAATACCAGCAAACAAAAGCAACACACCTAAAATCCCAACTGGAAACTGCATTAAAATGTGTGCCAAAGAAGTTCCTAACACCAATCCCGATACCAATTTTGCAACACCAAGAAGTGCCACACACCCTCCACTCCTTCCACCAAATTTATACTGCCCTGCAAGTCCACCAGCCCCATGGCAAGATGGCATTGCACCAAACCAACAACCAACCAAATTCATCAACCCAACTGTCACTGAAAGTGAAGTGACTGAAAAGTCCTTTTCAGGAAACAAATCCTTTGACAACTTACAAACAGCTATCACTGAGTTCAAGATTGTCAAAGGAAGTTGAGGAATTGTACCTTTGATAAAACCTTTCTTCCAAGCATGTTTAGTGAATTTTACCACTTCTAATGAAGAGGGTCCAAACTTAATTTCATGCACCACATTAGGCCTTTTAATGAATGCCAAAATAACACCTAAAACAAAGATTACAAAAGCAGAAGGAAGTGAAAAAACAATCTTTTTCACTCTACTAGTCCTCTTTTTTTCACCACTTTCTTCACTACTACAACACCTTTGATTTTCACTCTCACCAGCACCATTCACAATAACAATAAAACAAACACAAACAATGGCTAAAACCAACCCATCTAACCCAAACCAAGGTCTTTGACCCAAAGCTTTAGACTTTGGAAGATCTTGCATTTTCCTCACATATTTAACAGCAGTTAAAGCAAATGATAAACCTTGTGCTAGTTGAATTCCCCTCACAACACATAAAGGAATAAACTTGTACACCAGCTGCATCAACCCAGTGACACCTAATAATAACACCGCGCCGCTGGTCAAGATTCCAGCGGCCATTATCTCCGGCACACCGAAGGTAGCGTCCGATAAGGCCTCAGCGGCGATTGACTTCATGGGCTGGACTGGCATAGGGACCCCGTAAATGACACCAGTGAGAATGTTGCATACACCTATCAAATCAAACACCACACATGAAAATGTCAGTGCCGTGTCTGGTATCCGTGTTTGCTTTGGTGTTTTACATTGATCTATACATGTGAAAGAATTATGTTTCAAATCTCAATTATTAATTTTATCAAAATGAAATAAAATTCAACTATGAATGTAAGTTAGTTATAACTAACTACCATATAGTGAACAAAATAAAATGTTACTTAGGAGATATAGATAATTTCTGCAACACATGATTTTCATGTAAATTTCTAAGTGATTTTGAAATATTAGAATATTTACCTGTGAAGATTAATGTGGTACCAAGGTTGAGGTTCCTTGACAGAGTTAAGGAAAGAACTATTGGTATGTAGGTGCCAAGGTCACCCATGGCACCATTTAGTTCAGCCCATTTTGAATGTAAAACCAAGTTGTTTTTCACTTTCTGGAAGATCAAGTTGGCTGAGAATTTTTTGGTTGGATTGGTAATGGTGGTTTCAGGGTCTGAAATGGGAATTGAATGAGAGTTTTGGTTTGCCATATTGGAGATTTTGTTTTTGGGACTCATCATATGAAGTGTGCATGCTCCAAGATTTTATAGCTATAGCAACGGTATTAGTTCAACCAAAAGAAAAGCAAAATTACTTCTTATTCTCCACTTTCCCACTCTTTTATTCCCCTTCTATGATATGATGATGATGATTCTACTAGTACTATTTTTCTTTTAATAAATAAAAGGTAGAGAATGATTCTCGTTCAAGTTTTTTTATTTTATTTTTATATTTTTGAGTTCAAAGAACATTTAAAGAGGGATTTAAATTTCTTAGAAAACACTAACATGTTAATGTCTCCTTTTACCATTAGATCAAACATTTAAAATGATTTACTTATACAAAAGTAAATCATAAATGAAATTAATTTTTTGTTGAATTATGAGAATAATTTTTGTTTGACTTTGAGAACCTATTTAATTCAAAATGACATGAATTATATGCACCTGAGTTCACATTTACTATTGTAACGTGTAGCGGTGTAAGAGATTTGGACAAAACCGACAAAACCGAAAATCTAAACCGCATCAAACCTAAACGGTATGCGACCTTGTTTGGTTTGGTTTGAAACCGTACCAAACCGACCCAAACAAATTTAGTTTGGTACGATTCTCCGTTTTTGATTTTGAGATTAAAAGAACCGATGCTACCACATCCCCTCAATTTACTAATATCATTACCTCTTCACCTCACACACACTTAAGCAAAGTTAGGATGGTGAATTGGAATTTGGCGATTCAAGTTAAAATTGAGTTGAAAATTTAGTTTGTATGGAGTGTTGTTTTGAGTATGTTTGAATTTATGGTTGATTTTTGGAAGTTGTGCTTGATGAGCAATGGATGTATGAATCATGGATGATTGAAATATTAATTTGAGTTTGATGAATGATGGATCATGGATGTATGAGATATTTGAATACCGTTAGTTATACAAAGTTGTTTGAAAATAAGAGAACATGAAAAACAAAAAATATAATACAAAGTTACTTGAAATATTTGAGTATGTTGTAGCTATGAAATACAAATTTGTGAGAATATGATTCTTTTTTAATTGTACTTTCAAACAAACCGATCAAACGAACCATCTAAACCGTTCCATTTTTGAAAAATAGTAAAAACCAAACCAAAATGAACCGAATCGATTAAGATTTCATCAGTTTAGACATTTTTTTTGTTGAAAACCAACCCAAACCGAAGCGTTGGTTAATCCAGATACTCCAACATGGTAGAAATATATGAATCATTTTATAAGGCTCAAAGTAGTTTAACAGATGATGATTATAAACAAGGGCGGCTTAAAAAGGCTTTGGGTACCAATAAAATTGTCTCAATGCATTCCAGCTTGATGTGGAATATAAAAGGCAGATACCATTTTGTTCACATAGTCAGCATATAAGTCATTCACTTTAGCAGGGTAAGAAAATTTCTCACAATGCCTAGAAGGAGAGGGTGGATCAGATTGGGAAGGCAAAACAACATTTTCACCTGAAAAGAACAAATGTGCGGGAACATACAACAGGAATTTGGTAACAACTGATAAGCAAGTGGAATCTATGGGTTCTAGTAGTGTCAGATGATTTGTATATTATGTGATTTGAAACATGACTATATGAACTTGATTACCAGTGGTCAAATATTAACATGAGTGAAGATAATTTGGTATTTTGGAATCGTCAATGGCAAAAACATGGATCTTGCTCAACCTTAGAGCAATATCAATACTTCGAACTTGCTATACAGGAGAAACAAACCCTTCATCTTATAAAGAGACTTGGAAGCTATGGTATTGTGCCAAGTCAAGTTAATTTATATGATACAATGTTCTTTTATAATAGCACAAGTAACATATTTAATACTACAAAACCTCAACTTTACTGTAGTGGTAGTAAAATACCTGAGTTAAAAGAAATACGAGTGTCTATGGATGCAGACGGAGAAGATTATATCGTTTGTCCATTTTAATTTACAACTAAAGGTTGTGGAAAAAGGCGGGTGGAGTTATCCATATTAAGTTGACAACAATCAAAATCATTAATTTGTCTTCTATACAAATTCTTTTCGAATGTCAGCATATTTTTTTCAATCATTCAACGATTCTTAGAAGCAATGAAAACTACACGCTACAAGGGTCAAATATGCACAATACCAATAATTTGATTTTTAGGAATATTCCATAATTAGATTACTTCCATTTCTGTCTACACCTATAAAATCATTAAAAACTGGATTACATGCACACAAAACATTATATAAAACAAATTACATGAAAATTGTAAACTGAAATCAGGATACAAAAACTCCTAAAATAATGAAATGGTACTGCATTTTGTCATGCCACAATCACCTTCCATCGTCCAATACTATCAGTTCAAGTTCTTTCAGGCTGTCATATCTGATATCTCCATGTTTGCTGCTATCACCAGGTTCATAAAGGCTAGATGATGATTCATGAAGCAAGCACCGGCTCTCCTCTACATTTAAGTCATCATTGATCCAAGAGTGCTTATCCATCAACCTCATTCCCTCCAATTCCATAGCCACTTCCTTCATGCTTGGTCTTTCTTCCCCTCTAAGTCTCAAACACTTCGCCGCAAGAACAGCCACCTCCTTGATCTCTTGATTGTTTTCTTCATTCCACATACCATCTTGAATAACTTCAAACACATTATCCTTTTCCAAGCAAGACAGAAAATGCATAGCAAGACTTCTTCTCTCTTCCGGCCTACCAAAACTAAAAGGCTCCCCTGTTAGCAACTCCACAAGAACTACTCCAAAGCTATAGACATCACTTTTTTCAGTTAATTGGCTTGTTTGCATATACTCTGGATCTAAGTAGCCTATAGTTCCTTGCACCATCGTGGCTATTTCAGTTTGATCAAGTGGAACCAATCTCGAAGCTCCAAAATCTGATACTTTGGCAGTGTTGGTTCCATCTAAGAGAATGTTATCACTCTTGACATCTCTGTGGATAATGGGTATTGAGGCAGCTGAATGCAGATATGAAAGAGCTCCAGCTACATCAGCAGCTATCCTAAGACGAATTTTCCAAGTTTGATCGTCCGTCTTACCTTGTGTGCGAAGAAATTCAGAAAGAGTACCATTGCTAACAAACTCGTAAACCAACAAAGGAACTTCTGTTTCTAGACAACACCCTAAGAGTTTGACCACATTCCTGTGATTTATTTGAGAGACAACATCCACCTCATTAATGAAT
>Ga0228711_1004059_pt1 | contig 22678 bp, 10 predicted proteins | sample MedpolnodulmetaG_2_FD_177996 | JGI IMG/M metagenome (GOLD analysis project Ga0228711, IMG submission 177996) | Root nodule microbial communities from Medicago polymorpha collected in Santa Monica, California, United States - brown nodules | ecosystem: Host-associated > Plants > Roots > Nodule...
CAAGTAATAAGTCATTTATTTAATTGATTGAACTTGCCGTGAAGAAGACACAAATATGGATTCAAATAAGGGGAAAGAAATATCTGATGATTGGAATCCAGACGAAAAAAAGGCAATTGGAACATAAAAACAAATGATGACCATGTAATCCATTTGTAGTATCAATTCATATGGTTTATCTTTCTTATATGCATTTTACACGTAGTTTTAAAAAAATTGCTAACAGGTGAACATGAGCTAAAACAAAGAATGTCTAAGATGGAGCTATCGTTGGAAGAAATCAAAGGGATTTTGACGAACTACATGCGCCAACCAGTTATGTTGTCGGGTGTCAATGCTGATGGAGAAGAATCCTGCACAAAGGTATTGATTACAGAAGATGAAAATAAGGATTGTGAACCTGTTGACAAGGAAAGGTTTCGAAAAGTGTTTTTACCATCAGGTAAAAACAAAAACGACAGCACACCTCTTGTAGTAATCAGCACTCCAACAGTGTTCTACATTAGATCCAAACAAAGCCAAGAAACTCAGAGTAAATTATTTGGACCGTTTATTCCTAATGTAAGTAATTTACCTTTATGTTACTCATTTGTAACAGCCAAAGTTTTTAGGTAAATTTTTGTTGCAAAGGAGTAATATAAAGGTAAATTACTTACATTGAGAATAAACGGTCCAAATAATTTACTCTGAGTTTCTTAGCTTTGAATGGATCTAATGTAGAACCGTGTTGGAGTGTTGGTTACTACAAGAGGCGTGCTACCGTTTTTGTTTTTGCCTGATGGTAAAACACTTTTTGAAACCTTTCCTTATCAACAGGTTAACAATCCTTACTGCCATCTTCTGTAATCAATACCTTTTTGCAAGATTTTTCTCCATCAGCATTGATACCAGACATCAGTAGGCACATGTAGTTCGTCAAAATCCCTTTGATTCCTTCCAACAATAGCTCCATCTTAGACATTCTTTGTTTTTGCTCCGTTAGTAAAGTTTTCAAAACTACATGTAAAATGCATATAAGAAAGATAAACCGTATGAATTGATACTACAAATCGATTACATGATCGTTCATTTGTTTTTGTGTTCCAACTGCCAATGTTTTTCTCGTCTGAATTTCAATCATCAGATATTTCTTTTCCCTTGTTTGAATCTGTAATGCCCCAGATTTCAATCCAAGACATTACGCCTAGTTCATTTTCATTTTTCTAAAAACGCTACTATTTTTTTTTATTATCAATAATAAATTCTTAACGTAATTTATTTATAATTCTTAAAATAAATATCCTTCAAAATTACTTCTAAAATTACAATTGAACAAAAGCCCAATTTCGTCCACGTACGCGCTTCAAGCAAAAACACCAAAGCATACACCATGTCTTCTTTGGTACCTAAAATGTTCAATTTCCTTATCCAAATTGGTTCATACTCAAAGGACAAGAAAAAATGTCATAAAATAGATGATATCAAAACTTCTTAATCATAAAGAATTAAGAAAAATACATCCAAGACATATGCATGGGTGGATCTGGACTCAAAATATTAGTGGGGCAATTTTTTTGACAAATAATTAAATTATTGAGTCAAATATTAACGCATCATCATGCACACAAACCAAAAGTCAATCATTTCACAAACTAACATTTTCATCTTTCTCTTTTCTTTAATTCATAAAAAATGTAGCATTTCTTTCCCAACATCACAAAAACATACAAAGCATAATAATATAAAATATATCAGTTCACATCATATTCTCATACACAACCATCAAATAACACATAATTAAGAATAATCATTTTAGAATAGATTAAATTTTACCCTGAAATTATGTTTTAGTTATTTTTCTTCTTAAATGACAAGAATTTTACCACTATTTAATAAGAGAGCCTTAGCTCTTAGTATGAAAGTATGGGAAAAAGCTCTTACCTTGCCCGTTTTTCCGTTCCTAATAGCAAAGGTTAGTCCCACAGATTGCTCGCACACAGAAGGGTTCAAAAACTACAAGGGAACAAATGATATAAGGAACAAAACAAATATAAGAATAAAGAGAATAGAAAAAGAGGCTGGTTTGAGTCCCGCCACCTTCGTAGGAAATAGCTTATGAGTAGGGCCTTGATTGAAATGCCAAGGGAAGAATAAATATAATCTTACCTTTCACACAAAAATGGAATGAATATGAATGAATAAGAGGGTAGGACGAAGATAGTGGCGTGAGTATGATGATCATAATGTTGGAGGGTAGAAGAAGGGATTGTATTCATATGTCAAAGGAAAAGAGAGGACGTGCATGTACCAAAAATGAGAAAGGTTCATTCTTCTATTCAAATCATAGTATGGGGTTAAGGCAATAAAGTGGAACTATTGTTGATGATTCCTTGAAGACCAAAGATGTATGGTAATTGAATAACATTCAAGATTATGCAGACCAAAGATGTAAGGAAAAACGTACAGGAAGAGAGAAGAAAGTAATTCTTTTCCATAAATGAGAGGGAGAAAAATCAGATTTTGTTTGGAATCATTAAAGAAGGATTATGCAGACCAAATCTTGGCATGTAAATCAAATTATGAGAGAGGGTTGGTCCTAGTGAGAGAAAATGGCGTGATATTTTCTTTAGTTTGATACAAGCAGAAGTTAGTTTTGTGCCTTAAGGAAATTGGGTGATGGTTAATGTGTGATAGCTATGTTTCAGCATGAAAGTTATGGAATTTGATAGTGGAGGTTGAGAGAAAAAAAAGGGGGAACCGTGGACAAAAAGGAGATGAGAAAGTGAGGTGTTCCTCCTTTTAAGGATTATGGATAGGTATAAGAAACATGGGGAGAAACTGATTTAGTCTCATGACTACGTCAAGATACACACACACTTAGCTTCTACTCCCATTATTTATTTATTTTCCTTTCTCTGGTTTCATGCAGTCACCATATACATATATATACTAATTCTTTTAATAACTAAAACTATTAAAATAAGTTCCTATTAGGATAAGTGCATTTATTAAATAATCTAAACTATTAAGAAAAATGAAATAATAGTTCAATGAAGGATAAAAAAAATAAAAAATTTAATCTAAAAAAAGTGTATTCAATTTATATTGTTAAGAGGGGGAGCTTTTAACTCCTTTTAATTCAATTCCCCTTGTATGATCTTAATTTCAAGAAGTTTGTCATCATCAATCAAAAAGAGGAAAATTGTTGAAGCAAAAATCTCTTTGAAATTGTTTTTAAGTGATAAACAAACTCTTGTGTTAAAAAGATTAAGATTATAATTTTATGTGGTTACTTAATATGAGCATTTGAGTATATTTCATTAAGGACAGGAATTCTAATCTCACAGACATGTTAAAGTCATGTGTCCGTTGATAATAGTCATCAAGTTCTTCATGTTTCAAAGAGAATATAATTTCTATTCAGGGAATAATTAAAAAAGGATATTTATTATGAAGCCTTGATGCAAAGAAATGATAAGAACAAATATGCTACTATAATTATTACAAGTCACAGCAACTTATGTTACTATAATAGATAGTAAATAATATAGACTTTGATTGTGCTTTTCTTATTTGTATATATCCAATTTGCACTCTTAAACAATCAGTTAGTCAATTTGATAGCTTTCTTTGTAATCATCAAAACATGAATAGTAAGTATTGTATCTCAATGAATATGGTTGTTACAACTAAAACAAACAAGTGGTCATGAAAGTTGTCTATCAGCTGGCATTAGCAGCTTTAATCCCATGCTTATCGAGGTTCTTAAAATACAGTCCATGCAGTCATATAAAATAAATACTTTACAAAGTTAGATGGAACAAGGTGAATCCATACCTAAATTTCGTATTCACAGTTGTACAAGAGGAGGTTCATTTCACATCTCTCTAAGAACTAGGGAAGATAGGCAGAATTCACACTCCTCATTTGCACCTTTGGAAATTGGTAATGATACGCTCGTGCAAAACAAATCATACACAAAGTTTTCCATTTGTCTTCTGTAGCTTGGATGGTCCCATATTGCAACTTATAAGCACTCTAAATGGTAAACGTGTGTATTCTAGTACATCTCCAACGCAAAGTATCAAAACTACCAACATCGAAAGGGGTCGATATGGATAACAATCAGAAATCAAGTGAAAAAAACTTCACCACGCAAGATAAAAGATTCCTTGACGGAGACAAAAGGTAGGTCTCCTTGACGGAGAACTTGTTGAGGACAAAACTTTTGAAAATGACTTCCATTCAACAAAACAGAGAAAGATATAATGAAAATATAATTAGTCAAGCTCTGCTATTTTTGTGAAAAAATTCATAGAATGAAGCACATTGGAAAAAAAATATTCCACTTGATACAATCATGTGTCTTTTACATTTAAAACTTTAGTACCACACACCCCTTCTTCCCTTTATTTATTTTTCCTCATGTAATGAAAAGATTCAAAAGCCAATAAGGTATTATCAATGATTAATCTTCTCGATACAAAAACACTTTAAAAAAATTCAATGATATCAAGAACAACCAATTTCAACCTATTTGAAATTGTTTTTGTAATTATTTTAAAAATGACACTGTAAAGAGAAATAGATCGAAAATCACCTAACACCTTGATCCAGTGGCGGAGCCAGAAATTTTTTGGAGCCTGGGCAAAATAAAACAACGATAAGTTTTAGTGACAGCCACAACCGTAGGTAGAGGTCATAATGTTTTTTAAATGGTCTCCTTAGAAATTACCTACGGTTATTTCCGTAGGTAAAGGTGGAAAACATGTTGTGAAAGTCATTTGACAATGACAGACAGGTTTAGCTACGGAAATTTGCCCTATAGTGACGGATTTTGGCCGTCACTAAAAGTCAAATTTCTTGTAAATTTCTTGTAGCGATACAAAGAAAGTATGGGTTGAGCCCGGGCGCGTGCCCGGGCTAGCTGGGGGGTAAAATCGCCCCTGCCTTGATCTTTTTCAAAATGAGACAAATATAAGTATAATTAAGGTTGCTCGAATTTCCACCACCATTGAGAATCTCCAAATCAAAAGAAGGCACATATTTACCAACTATACTCCAAAACTGTTTTTTTTTTCTTTTTCCAAACAACTATACTCCAAAATTGTTGATATATAATAAAGTTGGTATTACGATAGGACGCCGAGGAAGCATAGGGCTTTAAATTTTTAGTTGTTAAGAAAACCTCACTTTTTGTGAACTCTACTTCTAATATGTTACATATAGAATTTAACGGTTTATCATTGACCATTTCCATAACTTCAGAAGTTTTTTCAGATGACTAGTTGGGAAAATATTTTGAAAAAAAACTATTAAAAATGCTGTTAATGTCTTCCTCGTCAAAAAGTAATTTCAAAAACTACAAAGTATGTAGTTATTGTTATTTTAATCTATCTTTAGTATTTACTCAAATTTTTCCTTAAATCTTTTATACTTTTTAATTAAAAAAACTGATTGGTTAAATGTTTTTCACAACTTATTTAATGATAACTCAACTCATAATACAGTTCTTTACTTATTAAGAGTGCAATCGCTAAAAACATGGATATTTCCCAAAGTGATGCGCAGTTCATATACACCAATTTTATTTTATTTTAAGGAAAACTCATATACACTAATAAAGGGTTAATGGTACTTTACCCCCTGTAATATAAGTCATTTTCGGTTTTACACCTGTAAAATATTTTTTTTTATTTACCTCTTGTAAAATATTTTTGTTTTGATTTACCCCCCTAATAGGTCATTCAAAAACCAGAATTTCTGAAGAAAAAAAATAAAAAATTGGTTTTTGAATGACCTATTAGGGGGTAAATCAAAACAAAAATATTTTATAGGGGGTAAATCAAAAAAAATATTTTACATGATGTAAAACCAAAAATGACCTATATTACAGGGGATAAAGCACTATTAACCCCACTAATAAATCTAGTGCTTTTCTTTTCATTTTGGGGCGTTTTATTTTATCATGATTCATGTGGCCTGAGATTCAAACACAACAACCCTCACGTTAACTTGCTCATTGGGATGTTGTTTCCATCGTCATTTTTCCAATAACAACCACCTCACCCACTTGCATCACATTTATGAGAAATTTGATTCTTTGCGGTCGGGTTGTTGCCGCATTCACGAAGTTAAGGATACCGCCGATACTTGTTTGATCTTGATTTGATGGTCTAAAAACAGACTTTAATTTTTATTATATATTTTAAAATAAATAGTAAATATCTAAATCGTTTGACTTTGATTAAATGATTATCAAGGACCAGGTTCAATAAATAGTAAATGTGGATAAGTTGCGACTGTAATCTGCCGGCAATCGTTGCTGGGACTTGATTTTTGAACAGTGACGGAGCCACTCATGGGCTATTGGATCTCATTCCTTCGTGTTCCAGGTTCAAATTTTGGCTGGCTATAGTTCTTGAATTTCTTGTTCGTTTTTTTTTTTTTAAATTATGCAATAAATTCTTCAAGGGGAATCGAACCCGTTCACACATAGACACTCACAATACTCCTAGCCGCTAAAGCAACAATTGTTACGCTGTATAAAGTTGCTTTTAATCCTTTGATATCTAATACTCCCTCCGTCCCGCAATAGATGATCCATTTGAAAATGTGTAATTTTGACCTAACTTACTTTGACCATATTTTTCTACTAATATACGAAGATAAATAATATCATATAAAATGCCGTTAGATTTGTCTCAATGAGTATTTTCAAAATATCAAATTTCCATAATTTTTTCTAATATATTATTCAAGATATTTAAACTCAAAATTATGCATTGGAATGCGTAATAAGGTCAACTGTGTCAAGTATTAAGGGACAGAGGGAGTATTAAATATTTCACCGACTTTTTGAATGAATAAAGCACAGTTCTTATTTCAATTAAAAATATACGCGTAATATAATAAAAAAATTATATAATATTTATGTTAAAAGATCCTGAAAACCCGGTTTAAATCATGTTCCATAGATAAAAAGTTATTGTTCATTCAAATTAACTAATATATTTACACACATTGAACGAATTGGCCCACCCACAAAATTATTTCTAACTCCGCCACTGATTTTGAAAATATAAAATGTAATTACAAGCATAGAATGTAGTGTGTGCGTGCGCTACACGCTAATTAAATTCAAGTCCCCTAAAAAATTACTAATTAAATTATAGTATTATACTAACATGTGTTTTAAGAGCATTATTTAAGAAAGCAAAGCCCCTACAAAATTACTAATCAAATTAAAGTGTTATGCTAACATGTCTTTTACGAGCATTATTTAAGAAAGCAAAAAATAATGATTTTTAATATTTTAAAAAGTTCCTTTTTGGATTTTTTTTTTTTAAATGTTTCACCATTTTCTTTTGGATCCAAAGATTATGGACTTTAGCCCCATTAATTAGTGCCTTTAAAAAAAAGGGAAATGCAAATTTCTTTGAAAATATTTTGAGTTCTAAGGTCTTCTATGTTTTATATTGATGCATCAACCCTAAATTCAGTAACAGATGGGGTGATATATAATTATCTTTGTAAGTTTCATATAGGCAAGGTCATGAGATATATCATACATTCCAGATTCTATTTTAATATAGATTTTAATATAAACTCCAAGGGTTTGGTCTAGTGTTAAGAAAAAGGTCTTGAACATGAAGGTTCTGGGCTTGAACCGTGCTAGTGCCTTTGAAAGAAGGTAAATATTAGAATGGATGTAAGTACAAGTAGTTCTATGCCCAAAAATACTCCACAAGACAACTAAAAATACCCTACAAGGGCAAAACCCCTAGTTACACATACAATCCAAAGGGTTTAAAAACCAGTCATAAAAGAGGCAGAGAGGTCCTTTCTTCCTAGCCAAAAACCATTGCCAAGACATGTGTTTAATTGCCTCAACAACCTCATCCTTTGGAACCACCTTGGCAAATGATGAAATCATTTCGCTCCCTCCAAATAGACAACAACATTGTATGTCAAACCAACAATAGTCCATTTATCTTCTTCACATGCCTAAAGTAAAAACAAACACTTTCAAACAAGATAAAGAGATCCCCTGGTAAGACCAAAGACATACCCAACCACTTGACAATTTTATACTAATTTCGCACTTGCAAAGTCACACTTTATGAAAAGATGAGATTCTGATCATTGGCAACCTGGATACAAAGTGCAATGTGGATCCCTCCCATCTTCAAAAACACCTCATTTTGACAAATTCCTCATAGTTGGCAACTTATGAAGGAGCATTTGTTAAGAGAAAACAATCGTGTTTGATGGAGCCAAACTTTCCCAAACTCTTCCCATAAGCTTAATTGCAGTTTTAGCCCCCTAACTTTCCCAAAGTTGCGATTTTAGCCCCCTAAGGAAAAAAACTACAAAATCGCCCCCTAAGTTTTGCACTTGTGGCAGTTTTGGCCCCCAAAGCTAATATTGACTCGGTCTACACTGACGTGGCACCCTAAGTGAGGTGCCACGTGTTTTTCTTTTTTTGCCTTGGGGGGCCAAAACTGCTACAATTGCAAAACTTAGGGGGCGCTTTTGTAGTTTTTTTTCTTAGGGGGCCAAAATCACAATCACAACTTTGGGAAAGTTAGGGGGCTAAAACTGCAATTAAGCCAAATTTCTAATACCAAGACCACCTTCCTTAAAAGGTTTACAAACAGTGTGCCAAGCTACCGTTACAAATTTCTTTTGATGAATATCCCCACTCCACATAAAATTATGCATCCATCTTTCCATATCTTTGATCAAAGAGATTGGCCTGGAATAGACTGATAAACAATGAAGGAGCATGTTATGCACCATTTAACAACCTAATTTTTAGTTAGATTTATTTTAATTGTTTTTATGTGTGTGTTATATATGCTTGTGTGTGATTAATTGCCTACGTGTGTATTTTGACGGGTTTGGTGTTAGAAGGGTATTTTGGTCATTTTGTGGGTAAGGGTAAATTAGTAATTTTACCATAGTGAGGAGCTTATTTAAACTCTATTCTTTGAGGAAATTAGGTCACATAGAATCATTTGTTCATTTTCACAAAACATTTCAAGAGAGGTAGAGAGAGAAAGAGCTAGAAAGAGGGTTTTGAAGAGAGAAGAACTTGGAGAGCAAGAAGAGGGTAGAGACTCAAGGGATTGGAGCTAAAGTGAAGCCTTAGCTTAGATTTGTGAAGATTTGACGTAAGGGGGCTAGTTTTCATTCATAATCTTCTTGTATAATCTTTTTTCTACTTCTACCCATAAGTGCTTATTTGTAAAAATTGATTATTATGATTTTAATTGGTGAAATTCGTGTTTATGCTTTGATGTAATGTTTGGGTATGATACTTTGATGATAATTAAGTTGTTGATGATGAAATTACATGCTAAAGATGTGTATATATGTATATTTGTGTTTTCACTCAAAATTGATGAAATATAATGTTGTTGTTAATGAATTGTTGATGAATTCATGATTGGTTGTTGTTATTGTTGTTATGAGATGTTGTTGTTGGTGATTGGTGCCATGGATAATCACAATCATAGAGCTTACTATGAATTTGTGTTGTTCTTGATAATTTTCATGAAAATTGGGTCAAATGGTGAATTTTGTTGGTATGATGTTTTGGTTCAAGTTTTATATGGATTTGAGTGTCTTTTTATGTCTATAAACATTTGGACAAACATTGGGAACAAATTTGGGCATTGAGGATCAAAAAATGGGATTTTGGGGTGAAAATGGAGTTTTTCCCGATAGCTACCTGTCATAGCTTGCCATGGCGAGTGCAGCAGATGTCTAACTCGCCATGGCGAGTGCAGCAGATGTCTAACTCGCCATGGCGATTGATTTACTCGTCGGGGCGAGTTGCTCTCTGACAGCATACCCAGTTTCGCGTTCTCGCGTCTTTTTCACATGTTTCTGTTTCGAATTGTCTTTTGGTGTAAACTTGAAAGTTTTAGATAATTGTGTTAGCTTTCCAACGGTTTTAGTTTGACTTGAAAATGATTTTTATATTTTGAGTTATGATGAAAATACTCCAAGTGGGTCTTGGTAAAACCTTACAAAAATTCAGCATAACCGTTTCTAAGTCAACCCAAAACTTATGGTTTGTTTACAAACTTCAAAACTTAAGTACTAGGAGTTCAATTGATGTGTTTAATGGTATTTAACCTATGTTGTGATGGATCTAACTTGGTTTTGTTTTGAAAATGAAATGGTTTTGCAAAATGATACCATGAGACGAACTTTGTGATTTCTATGATTCCGTTGTAATTAGCCGGTGAAACGCACATGTATACTCTACTGCACTCATATGTGGTCTAGGTGTATACATAGTTGAGGCATTGGATCTTGTTTGCTTGGTCTTGCTTTATTTGTTCCAATTATTTTAAAGTTGTGAAAATGAGAGACGGACTTTGTCGAAAATAATCTTTAAGACCGAATACTTTACAAATCTGTTGTGAATAGTTTTATATGGTTATATGAAGATGTATGAATGATTGATAGGAGTTGAATATGATGTTTATCATGATATGGTGTATTTTGTTCCTTACTTTGATTATGAGAAATGTATGTTGTTGAATTATATGATTTAGTTAATGTTGGTGAATGTGTATATGTTAATTGATGGTGATATTGTTGGTGAATTCATATATGTTAATTGATGGTGATATTGTGGGTGAATGCATATATGTTAATTGATGGGGATATTGTCGGTGAATGTATATATGTTGGTGAATTGATGTTGAACTTATGCATAATGTGTCATAGGTTCATGCATCATATGTTGTCGGAAATTTATATCCAAGTGAGGTGATCGAATACTTTGTATTCAAATGTTGGTGATATGATGTTCTGTTGGCATCTTAAGGTGACGGCCTTGTTTGTGACGGTACCGCATGCATATAGATGTCATGTATAGGTGCATTGTACATGAGTCTTAATTGTCTATGTGCTTGGTGAATTTGTGCATTCACTACAAAAAAACGCGCTAAATTGCGGGGATTTTAGAGCTATTTTGCAGCGGTTTTTAACCTCCGCGGAATGTTTTGCAGGATTTTTCAAAAACCCCGCTTATACTAATCCCACAAATTATTTGCGGGGTTTTTTTGTGACCGCTGGTATTCAGATCCAAAACCTCCGCAATATGAGTGTTTTGTTTGTGGGAGTTTTTAACCTTCGTAGATAAATGGATTTTTTTTTTTTAGATTTCTTTTTTGTTTGTTTTGTTGGAGTTATTAACCTCCCGTAATACAAAAATAATATAATTGATTTTTGTTACTTAATTTTTTTCTTTATTTAATATATACTTATTTTTAATAGCAATTTATTGGTAGTGTAAGATTTAAATTTATCAATACACTCAATTCCAAAATAAATATTTAACACTAGTAACGTGTATAATCTAATAGCATAAAATATGTCTTCCTCTAAAAGAGATATCATAACAAAACATAGAGAGTCGATATCTCTTTACAACCTTCCATTCCAAATAAAAACTCAGATGTTCTACAATCAACCAAGTGTTTGATATTTGATATAAAACCTTTATATATAATCTAAAAAACATCAGATTTGCTCCCACCACATGATCCTCTTCCGTTCAAAGGAAGAATTAGGCTCACTTGCAACATTTGTTTGCTGAAATTAAAAAAGAAAACACTTCATTAGCTAAGATATTTGACAAAGCTTCCACAAAATTACGGAAAAAGTAAAACAAATACCACACTAAATTAATCGTGCTCTGAACTAAACTAAGAAAAGCACCAAACTAACATAACAGTCATTATTGGCCTACAATTGCATCAGAAGTTCACAACAAGCAAAACATGACGGGTTCATTTAAACTTGAAATGATATTTTCATTTATCGTTTTGGACGGCTACTTAACTCTCTTCTCTAGAATCATCCTAAATTAAAAAGTAAAATAAAAAACGTCATCTGGCTAGACGAAATAAACTAAAATCTAAAGCTACTGACATATAAAATCCAATAAGTTACCTGATGTATTATTTCGTCAAAGAAAGGAACAAAGATAGAACCAAAGAAGTTAGCCACTTCATCAGGAATCCTATATATGTTTGGACATATTTTTTTTCGTATGCTCAAAGTAATATTAGATATAATGTGTGTGTGTTCCGTCTCCATTAACCAAATAAATTTGTTGGAATACCATATCTAATGTGTGTGGGTTCTGTCTCCATTAACGCACTCATTGGAGGAAGGGTCCATTAATGCATACATTTATGAGATATGAAGGAAGAACAAAGCATATAAGTTAACATGGTTAGTAGGTGCCAATAATATCTATCACATTATATAACTTATTATAGACAAAAAAAAAAAAGGAAATCATATAGGATGAAAAAGGTTAATGTAGTAAAAACAAGTAATTAATGGATATCTTGCATAAAAAAACAGAAAAGGAGAGAAATGAATTCTATGACCAGAGTGCACTTGCTTCAAGTCTGTTACTGGGTTTATCACATGCGAACTTGATCTTTGGTTTACTAATAAAGCAAGTGCAGATGCAACCAAGCCTTCTGCCTGCAAATTAAGAAATCGTGGACCACTTCAGTTTACGATTATGAAATCATTAGTTAAAAATAAAATTATTAATATGCACCTCATCATGGCCTATTAAAATCTGATTTGCATAATCAGCAGCAACATTATTTGGTCCTGATTCATTCCTCCCTTTAAAAAATTCCAATTGACTTGCTGCCTAAATATCAAGAAGAAAGGAATGAATAATGCCCAGCCAAGTAAGAATGATATATGAGAGCTTAGAAACATTTAACAGGTTACCTTGGAAAGTAAATGAGTCAAACATTATATTTGATAGTAATCACTCATTATTCTGATGTAACCCTTTAAATCTTGGCCTACTTGTAAAATAATCAGTCCAATATGCATTTGGATGATCAGCATACCTGATAAATTGTGTCTTAAAATTCAAATTTGAGCTCTCTAAATTATGTGTGGCAGATTTGAAGTGAAGGGGAAGGGACAGGAACGGGAAGTGAGAGATGCATGGATTCACTTCGTCATTGTAAAAATAGCTAACTCCCCTGATATATGGTGTTGAATATAATGCATTGACTTGATCATCCTGAGAGAATACCAGTATGGCATGAAAAGCAAGTATAAATTTCAACTGAAAAGGTGATAAACCAGAAATCCCATAAAACATGTGAAACACGTTCTCTAGAAAAACATTTTAGACAACAAAATTCAAACCAGCGCACCTGATTGACATAGTGAATAAACTTTTCCATCTTCCTAAACCATGAATTAAACTATTATTATCAACAATAGTAGCATTATCTATAATATATAGTATAATGCATTTTCTAGAAAAATAGTAGCATAATTAGAAGTTTTCCAACACAATTGCAAAAATGTCAGAGTTTATATAGAACAATAGACATAATAATATTGGTTCAAACATAGCTTTCCAACATAGCAGCAAAAAATAATCCAACACAATAAAGGATGGTATATTGACATTCATTCCACTGTCATCAGATTCAATTACTTACATCTAGACTCCAAAAGTTATATTTCAGCCATCAAAACATTCATGATTATTGGTGAACTTTAAGACAACAAAGTTCATTACAAAGAATTTCAAGAGTTGAAACTGTATTATAGTTGTATGAAGTTTGTTTATGGCTGGTGATAGCTATTGGTGAACCTGAAATTGTCTTAAAATGGTAATATTGCAGAAAATATTGGTGAACCCTAAATATTGATTTTTCATCAAAATCAAAAGCACCAAACCCTATAACTATCAATTTCATTGAAACAATTCAAAGACAGAACAATTTCATCAAACCCTAATTCCCAAATAAAAAATTGATTTATGAAAAATAGAATAAAAATACCTCTATGAGGGAGACAGTGATGGAACAATGAGAGTGGTGGAGGGAGAGAGTGAGAGTGATGGAGCAGTTTGCAACGGCTACAGTAACAGAGGGTTTGACAGCGAAGAGAGTGACAGAGGGAGAGAGTGAATGTTGGAACAGAAGTTCTGGAGAGTGACGGCGGCGACTGAGACGGCCATGAGAGTGAGAAAGAGAGGTTCCTGGAGCTGTGAGGGAGAGAGTGAGAAAGTTCTGGAGATGGAGAGAGAGAGAGAGAGAGAGAGAGAGAGAGAGATAATGAGAGAAAGAGGTTTTGATTTCTTTTCAATGAAATAAAACAAAGGAAAGGAGAGGGAAACGAAAATAAAAGTGCGCCACACGTGTAAGGGTAGAGGGATAGGTGAAAAATTAGAAAAATTGCTTTAATTTTGTGGGGGTTTTAAACCGCCGAAGATTGAAAAGCATTTGTTACAGCAAAAAGGGGACGCGTCACTGTTTCAACTAATTTGCGGGGGTTTTTGAAAACCTCCACAAAAAAACCTCCGCTATCCAGCGCGTTTTTTTTGTAGTGATTGGTGATATGTACATTGGTGGATTTTGTTGATGGTTATGAATAATTGAATAAGACTCTAATTGTATGTTTTACTTGTTTGTGTTTATACATTTGGTGATTCAAATTGAGGATAATTACTTTGGTAATAGTAATGAGATGAAAATTGTATATGTATACATATATATGATGTGGTGATTCCTTTGATAATAATAATTGCTTGCTTATAACTTTGAAATGATGAATTGTACTTGTTGAGTTAAGTATGCTAAATAAAGAATAAGGTGAGTAATCCCTTCATTGAGCGATGTTGATAAATGATGAGCCTATGTCGATGACTTAATTAGAGATTGAATATGCTTGATATGCTATGTTAGTAATGTGATAGCTTGAGGTGTATGGAATGGGGGATAATAATCATGTGGTGTTAGTATTGTAGGAGGGATGGATATGTATATGTGTTATGCATGAAATCCTTGAATGCTTATGTTGCTTATTCTTGATTATGATTGATGTGAAGTTAACCCCCAGTGGTTTTGACCGCCTACCTGTTTGTATGAATGGGTAGACAGAGTGCAAGAGTAGTTTGCTTGTTTGGTGAGTGTTAGAGGATAGCGAAAGCTTCCTCTATTTATCTGTTTTTATGTCTTAGATTAGACTTTGATCTAGGATTGTCAATCGTTATCTTTGTTTTGGATTATGTTGTTGAGATAACCCATATGTCGAGATTTGAAGATTTTACGTATCGATGTATTTGGAGTTTATGACATGTATACTTGGAGATGTATGTTATATATCCACTGCGTAGTTGTTTAAATTTTTATGCATGTTATATTTGGGTGAACTTTTGTAGACGTGACATCTATTTCTTGAATAATTGTATTATTCGCGTGTTTTATCGCTTTAATAGAAATAGGGCGTTACACACCACACTCCTAATAAGTTGCACTCTACCTTCCATGGATAGTAGAGAAGCTTTCCAAGCAGCAAGCTTCATTTTGACTTTATCCGCAATTGGTTGGAGATGAGACTTTTTAGGTTTGCCTTTGAAAATTGGAACCCCTAAGTATGTGAAAGGGAGGGCGCCAATTTTAAACCCAATCATAGTTGCTATTTTGGGAAAGTTTATGATTACTGATGGAACCAGCATAAATGGATGACTTATGAGGGTTGACACATTGACCAAAAGCTTCAGCATATTTAAAAAATACTCCCTCCGGTCTCAAATGTAAACAACTTTTTACTTTTTAGGTTCATTCAATAAATAATGTATGTGGTCATTATAGACCACATACATTATTTATTGAATGAACCTAAAAAGTGAAAATTTCCTTACATTTGAGACCGGAAGGAGTATATATCTTTCAGACAGTTGAGATTGAAAGTGGTACCTTTACAGAATATCATCATGTCATCAGCATATAACACGTGACAAGGTATTGTTATGTCTCTGGTGCCCTGAATCAACTTCAACTTGCCTTAAACAACAAGTTTGGTTAAGGATCTACTGATAACTTCTTCTGCAAGGCAGAAAAAAAAAGGAGAAAGAGGATCTCCCTGCCTAACTCCCCTTGTGTAAGAAAAATATCCATGCAGCTTACCATTAATGGAAACTGATAGCTTAGCTGACATGAGAATGGAATGTATCCAGTTGCAGAAGGTGTCATTGAAACCAAAGCTCCTAAGAACATGTTGAAGAAAACTCAGTATCAAATGTTTTAGCTATATCAACTTTCAATGCAAGATTGCCTTCATAAGACTTCCTATGTAAAAGATTGATTGCTTCAGATGTAAGACATGTGCAGTCTTTAATGCTTATCCCTTTGATAAAGCCTCTTTATTGAACATATGTGATTGCAGACATAATCTTTGCAAGCCTATCTGCTATAATCTTGGAGATGATTTTAAATTTCAAATTGGCAATAGCAATAGGTCTGTAATCACTCACTGAACATGCATTATTCGTCTTAGGAATAAGAATAATGTTATTTGAATTATAATTTGGCGAAATCCAACCGGTTGAAAAAAATTGTAAAACAGCTTTTGTGACATCATGTTTAATAATGTTCCAGAAAGTTTGAAATAATAGTGATCCAAATCCATCAGGACATGGGACACTATCTTTGTTTAAAGAAAATACAGCTTGAAAAATTTCATCATCAGAAGGTAACATAGTGAGCAATGAATTGATTTTGTCAGTGATCAAGTGGGGAATCACATCATCAACCAAACCATTATCATATGTATTTGATGTGTTGTTGAAAAAAGTGGAGAAGTGATTTATTATAAACTCGGATGCAAATTCGAATTAGCAATATCTTTATTTAGTGCATTGAATTAGAGATATCTTTCTTTAAAAAAAAAGGGTTAATTAAGTTTTTAGTCCCTATAAATATTTATAGTTTTGTTTTTAGTTTCTACAAAATAAAATCACACTTTTTAGTCCCTGTGACATTTTCCTTAAGCATTTTAGGGACCAAAAATGTTGATGGAAATTTTTTACAGGGGCTAAAAATGCTAATGGGAAAATTTTATAGGGACTAAAAAATGTGATTTTATTTTGTAAGGACTAAAAATAAAACTGTAAATATTTATAAGGATTAAAAACTTAATTAACCCAAAAAAAAATAGAGCATTTGAATTTTGGTTGCTTTACTTTTTAAAAAAAATATTTTATTTTAAATATATGCAAAAAAAAAAGTGAAACAAAATAGATGTATTCGATTAAACTTTCTAATCAAATACATTTGTTTGATTTTTTTTTATTATATTTAAGATTGAAATAATATAATTTGTCAAAAAAAATTGGAATAATATCTTCTAGGTCTTATTATCTTGTGCTCTTAAGGAATCCAAAATTATAAGCTTTCTATAAAAACAACAACATAAGTTTGACTTTGAAAAGTTGAATAAAGTTAAACGTATAATTTTTAAGACAATTATTTCTATTTTAAATTTCATAGCATGTACATATGTTAGTAGCATTTGTCAATCTTTATTAGCATTGCTTAGCATGACCCAATCTTTTTTTTCCTTTTTTATAGACAGTTTTTCCATATTTAAAAGATAGACAAATGCTAACATGTGTCTCAGAGGCACATGTTAAGAAATTTAAAGATAAAAGTACTTGTCTTAAAAACTGTGCATTCAACGTTGTTAAACTTTTTAAAGTAAAATTTTTGTTGTTTTCTATATAATATTTCTAATTTTGGATTCCGTAAGAGCACAAGAGAGTAAGACCGTACCGTTCATGAGTTAAGATCTTCTCAATTTATGTTTTTCTCAATTTGTTCTATTTGAAAAGATAAAAACACATAAAAAATAAAAAATAAAATAAGGGAAATGCTAACTAGTACCCTTAAGGGCACTAATTAAGAAGATTAATATAGAAATTATGCATTGAAAATTGGTGAAAAGTGGAATGTTTAACTTTATGAAAGTCAAAAAATTATTGTTTTTAATGAATTTTTTTTATTTTTGACATCCTTAACCATTGCCCTTATGACACTCGTTAGCAAAACCCAAAAAATAATTAATGATGGTGGGAACTCATCCAATGGTAGGATCCACAATTTTTTTTTTGTATGTATCTCTTTCTAAATGGCATTTCCCATTTATTTTTATAAATGAAGAGGATCCTCACTGACAGTTCATGCTAGGACGCCAATTAAGAAAACCATAAAAAAAAAAATTAAATTAAAAACGACACTTTTTAGATTTCCGAGACATTGAATACACAACTTGTTAAGTAATACCCCATTCGTTTCAAAATAAATGTCGTATTTTTCCAAAGTACATTGTTCATATGACTTATTTTGACCTTACTTTTGAACTAATATGTAAATATAAATGTTAGCATCTAAGATGTTTGATTTGTCTCGACAAATATTTTCAAAATTTTAAATTTTATAATTTTTTACTTTAAATAATTAAAAAATATTAATCGTCAAAATTTTATATTGACATGTGTGAAATGATTGACCGCAATACATATTTTAAAACAAATAAAGCAATACATGTGTGAAATAATTAACCGATGCCCTGATGTTGCATTTTCCAACAAGTTTTAGAGACAAGTCCCAAACATGGAGACGACCCATCATTGACCCGTAGCTTGTGAGCCTCCCAAAACATAATAGCAATCCACTCATTGCGTCCACTTGACCACTCTATTTTTTTGGACACTAAAATCATTTTCAGTGGTCTCAAACTCTCAATTCAAAAATCAATGTTTCTTTCAATCCCTATCTTCCGCACCTTTCTCTCTCTCACATGCATCATGCATGCACTCAGAGATTCTAACACGCACACCGCTGAACTTTGTTGAATAATTCAATTCCAATCAAAATATGCAAGCAAATAAAATATTAAATCCCAACTTGAATAAATGGCCAAGATGTCCCCATATTTAAAATTCTTATCCTAGACTTATACTATAGTAGTATTACATTAAATTAAATAAATTAACTGCACTGAGAAAATGGAGAATAATTCTTGGATACAAGAATTTGGACCCTCTATTTGGTCACACACGCAAAAAAATGGACATGCTATAATCATTTAAAAATTAATGATTATTTAATTGTTATTTTTCTACTTTTTTCTTTTTTTGTGTGTGTGACCAAATAAAGAGTCCAAATCCTTATGTCCTCGCAAGAGTTTTTCGAAAATGGAACACGGTCAGAAAATCAATGCTTTCTTCCTAATCTATGTTACCTGCCTTAGCTGACTAGTCACTCACTACCACTAAAATCATTGACTATTCTCCAAAAAAACCCGGTTCAGACCGGTTGGTTCACCAGTATCTAATCAGCTAATCTAACCTTACCAGTACCACGTTCTCAACAAATTCACCAACTCGTGACCATTTCAATCCGGTTCAGACCGGAAACCGGTTCATCCACCTCCTTCCTCCGCCTCATTTCTAAAACCTTACGGTGGCTGTTCGAATGAATTTCACCGGAAAACGTCGGGCTGCACGCCGGTCTATACTCCGGGAAAAGCCGACCGGACTTAAACCGAACACCACAAGCATTACATAATGTTTTCGGTCCAAGCGGACCGGCTCTCCACTGTGGTGTTTTCTGAACATGGCAGTGGCTGCACCGTCGTTGAAAATGAGCCCCACCCGTTTGGGCTTCGGGCTTTTTCCTCTGCTTCTTCGCTGAACAGAGTATATGGTTGAAAATCCACACGTTACAGTTGGGCCTTCTTGACTTGGTTGTTCTGGGCTTTCTGCGGATTATAGAGAGTTGGGAATAAGCATTGGTTGGGTCCGGTCTAGGTTCCGGTTCGGCCCGGGCCTGAACTGGATACAATAGAGAGAGTTCTGGTATGGAATCATCGACAAAGTGAGACACCCATTCCAAATCCGCAACATCATCGGCCTGAGAAATAAGAAAACCAAAATGAGTTATGAGCTATGAAGCACATACAGACACAACACAAACACCGACGGGACGCATGATACTAATAATAATATAAAAAAATAACATAATTCAATGTAATCAGATGTATCGTGTAAGTGATATGTGTCAGATATTAACACATCTTCTATCAAAATGACCATGCCACAAAGGTAATGAATTCATTCTTTATCAAATAAAAAACAAAATAATTTATTGCATGATTAAAGACTCACCGGAACTGCTAAACCACCGGCAAAAATGGAGTCAGACTCGCCGTCTCCGGCGCCAGAAAATGTTGTGGAATTTGAATTGTTGTCATCTTCGGTTCGGTCATGTTCAGAACCTGAGGTGGTGCTGTTTTTCTCATGTTCTTCTTCTTCCTCCTCCTCCTCGTAGACATCAATTTCTTTTCCAACAGAACCATGTTGAAATTCACCGTTGGAAAAATCAAGCAAGTCGTCGACAGAAAAATCTTCTCCGACAACAACGTTGTTTGCGTTCAAACACAAAATCTCTTCGCAAATTGTTTGTTGGAAAATAGATTCTGTCCTCAAGCTTGGTTTCAACGCTTCCGCTACAACAACTTCCATTTTTTTTTATCCCTACAAAACACAAACTATTATTATTATTTTCAAATTAGAGTTACACAAAGAGTGATGAATTAATATATTTATTTCTGCTTGCAAAACGTTGCTATTGAATTGAATTAAATTAATTTTTACCTGATAAAAAAATAAAAGTGATGAAGAGTGACAAAGAGAGGAAACCGCAAGAGAGTTTCCTTTGGTTTGGAAGCACTGAAATGAGGGCGAAACAAGCGTTGAGGTATTGGTGTGCAATAGTTATCTATCTATTCCTTCTATTATTTCTTTATTTTCACTATGTATGTACTAGTAATATTTTTCAATTTAAATACGCCACTAGTACTACTGCTAAATTTTCCATCTCATAGAGAGTCATGCACTAATGCACCAAAAGTGTGACATTTGGTCAGGTGGTGGGGTTAAGGGCCTCACTATTATTGGTATCTTTTAAAATTTAAATTTAAATTATTTATGTAGTGTGAGATATTTATTGATGATGGCTTTGTAAAATTCAAAAACAATGGTGTGGTATTATTTTTCTTCTTAGGGGGCAAAATAAAACTGACCCGGTCCAAATCAAGATTCCAACCAGTTATAAACAAAACGTTAAAATCAAATGCCGGTTTTAGACTGTTTTAGATCTTCTATGATTATTGTGTGTTTTGAAGTTTAAAATGATAAAATTGGATTTTGGCGCTATCAGTTTTTTATTTGTTTCTAAAAATTCATAATGAAGTAACCAGGAAAGAGGAAACTGGCTTGGTTGTGTTAGTGTGCTAATCACAACTTTTTTTAGGGTCCTAATAATAAAGTTAATTAATTTAACGTAAAGGGCAATCTGAAACAAAGATTAGTACAGCATTGTTTGCTCGCGTAAATTGCGCCTCGTGATGTGGTTAGCTTTTGGACAATTCTTCCCGCTACTTTGTTTTGTTTTCTGATTTTCCAATGCATGGACGAAAACCAATCATGTAAATTTTGCTTATGCAGTAAATTAGCAACAAAAAAAAATATAGACAAAAGTAAAAGTAGATTAAATAAAAGAAGATTACAACAGACAGCGATATAAACTTGATTTAGTAAAACTACACAAAAGTATTTGAACAAAAAATAAAATTACACAAAAATGTTCGGGTCATCTTTAACTAACGTTACAAATGGACTCAGAGATGGAGGTAGAAGGACGACGAATTTTATTTGCTAAAAGTACACAAAAGTGTTCGAGTCATCTTTAGTCAGTGTTACAGATGGACTCATGGATGGAGGTAGAAGGGGGATGAGCAGAGGCCACAGTTCACCCAACTTTTTTAAAAAACAAACTATACTAGTATGTATTATATAGCAGTTCTGTAAATATAATCAGAACTGCTATATAGTACGGACATATAGGCATACGAAAATTCACGGGCGTGTGTAAAAGCTTACTTTCCACGCGCTACAACAATTGCAATTTTTTAAAATAAAAAATAATAGAAGCTGTCATCATCACATGCTACTGTTTCTCTTCCTTCTGCCACACCACCGCTCCAATGGAAAGCACACCTACTCAGTTTCTATGATCAAATGACCATGTAGACTGTAATTACCATGGTAAATCATGCACTTGGAGCATCTGGAGTCGTAAGCAAGGAGTGCAAGACCATTATGTTGGAGTATGGACAAACAATAATGAACTTGCTTTTTAGCTGAAGGGATGACCATTTGTAATTTGTTCTGGAATATCATGTTGAAAATTCCAAAGTTCTCCAATGAGAGTCAATTACAATCTGAGAGTGAATTACTAGGAAAGAGAAACAATTGCGGTGGGAGCGGTGAATCGTGGGTTTCATTTCTATTGTTGTTTTTAATTTATATTTAATTTAATCTCCCTTTTTGTGAGTAGAAAAAACTGAAGCGCGTGGATACGGAGTAATAGTACCCGTCCGTAAAAATAACATCCGTACAAAATAGCATTTTCCTTATATTTATTGTCTCAATATTTTTTTTGGCATTATACAATAGGTGGATTCTAGGGTAGGGTTCAATTAGGTCCCTCACCGGTGGACCATGAGAAAAACACCAATAGATTAAATAAATGGTTCAGATTAATTTAAATAAAAAGTGAGAACATATACAACTACTCACATTCAATCATATAGTAAAATGGTTTCAACCTATGTTAGTATTCCTGCTGTAAATCTTTGTCCATAATCAGATACCCTCTTCCCCTCAAATCATCATTGACCCAAACAATCAAAATTGAAAGTTATGAACCCTAAAATTAACTAATTTCTTTTTCTTCTTCAACAAACCGCAATTTCCCCCTTTTTAGTCAAA
>Ga0228711_1004062_pt1 | contig 22667 bp, 15 predicted proteins | sample MedpolnodulmetaG_2_FD_177996 | JGI IMG/M metagenome (GOLD analysis project Ga0228711, IMG submission 177996) | Root nodule microbial communities from Medicago polymorpha collected in Santa Monica, California, United States - brown nodules | ecosystem: Host-associated > Plants > Roots > Nodule...
TGTGTTGCTTTATTTTCAACAAAATCCAAAAAAATCACATGTACCTAGTCTCGAACTAATGACTTGATTTATCCTCAATTTTCTCAGTCACTTCACTTCATCATTCAATTGCTTTTGAAAATCTATGATATATTGCACAATATCTTTAACTTTCACTTCACTCATTTTTTGTTTTTTAATTTTGTTTTCATTTCCTTTTACTTATAGAGACTATGATATGACTATACACCACCAACAAATAGAGACCATGACTATCGTAATCGTCGAAATTACTACAGGAAAATTTGGTATGCCATATATATATGCTTGATCAAATTACGTCGATATAATTTATGTTAAATTTTACATGGATGATCTTTATTATACAAAATTTCGATCAAACCATAGATATTATAAAATTTGTATTTGTTAAATTCTTATTGAACAGTGGAACATTATTAAAAAAATGACAACCTAGTGTAACCATATTGTAAAACATTAAAATTGTAAAATTTAAACATTCATGTATATATTATAATAATTATTAATTGAAGTTAAAATTTTCGCACCCCCTGAACTAGGGTCCTAGATCCGCCACTGAAAATATTGTCTCATTCTCACTAATCAAATCAATATTTCTATCCTGTATTTTTCATGAAGAGAATGGACGTGCTTATAAATTGGCCAATTTTAGTACTAATATGGATTTTAAGTAGTAGGATTTTATTTTTTTTGGTTACATAAGTAGTAGGATTTATCACCAAAAAAGTAGTAGGATTTACCACCAATTTTTTTAAGGAGGATTTACCACCAAATTTTATTAACAAGGAATTCATACCGAATCGATTATATAAATAATTCTTAGTATAAAATCAAATAATGTTTTTGTTTTAAGGGGTTGGTTATACCTCATCTTTATTTGTTCATTTTCTCTTCTTTTTTTTTTAATGAAGTTTGACATGTCGCGAATGATTGAAAATGATTTCGGTGTCAACCTAATTGAGAAAACAAAAGGTGAACACTCCTAACAATGATGGTGTACTTTTTAATACAAGCATTGTACTAAATCTCATTTAGATATGTAACTGAATAACTTCATAAATTTTTACATAAACATCTAAGCAGTGAAATATGAAGGAATAAATGTGTAATTTTTAGCTATCTTATATCAGTTTATAATAAAAATAATTAAAGATTTGATTCATTAGTTAATTTGTTGATCTTTGTTCATAAATCAAATGAATTGAAAATCAAGTTCGTTAAATAAATACGTTGAATTTGAACTAAGCATGATTCAACACATTTGATTCATAAACCAGCTCTATGTGTATATTTGAAGTTGTTAACTTTTTATGCTCATTTAAAATCATGAAAGTGTAAATTAGTATTGCGGATTTTTTTTATTTGGACTAAAGCCCCAACTTTTCTTTTTACAACAATAATTAGTGATATAAGGGATACTTTAGTACTATAATATTTTTTGACAACTTTTTTTTAAGAAGATGATTCTTGACAAAATATAGTTAAAACACAAATTTCCAATTTTCATATATTTTCTTTTTCAAGTTGTTGCTTTGCCTCGTAATAATACTAAGTTGTTGCTTGTAAATTGATGGCTACATTCACTAATATCCAGTTATATACTTGTCAGCAGATTTCGTGATTGATTCTATTTTTTATATGGTTTAACGTTATTAAATTCTTTTCTGCCCTTATTTTATAGAAGCACACAAAGTCAGAAGATTTTTTGCAAAGTCTGTATAGTTAAGCAAATGCAACAATATCATCTTAACATTGAACAATCTTACAAAATATGAGACAAATATCTAGAAACTCTGTCTAATTAATAAAAAATATGCTCTATTACACTCTTCTCTCTTATTTAAAAATTAAAGAGTACACTACTTGAGATAAAAAGCATCTAAGAGTTAAGATAAATTTTATGATCAAAGAAAATTAATCAATCATGGGCATAGTTTGATCGTTACATTATATGATCCTTAGTTCGTTTTTTATTTATTTATGAAAAATGATGTTGACACATTATTAATGGCTGAAAAACACTTGTAAATGACAGAAAAGCTCGGACGGTAGTTAACTGTCGAGGAAGGGAACCGGCGGCAGTTAACTGTCGAGGTTCCTTCAGCAGATAATTGCCGATAATCTGTTATAAGAACAGAACAGACATAGGAGTTTCTAAAACTCCATTGTTGCGTTTTTGGAATTCTTAGGTGCGATTTTCACCAAACATAAGCCATTCTAAGCCAATTTCAAGCACAAAATCAAGTAAGTGTTTCGAATCCTATTACATTGGTTTGTTGTTATTGAATTGTTAGATTTTTTGGAATTTTTTTTACATATTTAGGTTTTGTTGATTTTAGATTTGATGATGATTTTGTATTGATTTGTTATAAGTTGTTTATAATAGAATTGTGTTAGAAAATGTTAGGAATTGTTAGGTATTTAAAATTGTTAGAAATTAGAAATTGTTAGGTATTAGAAATTGTTAGAAATTAGAAATTGTTGGGTATTAGAAATTGTGTTAGAAAATGTTTTGATTCGATGTTTGCATCGTGTAGAAATATCTCAGAAATAGGGCGATGCTGCTCAATTAAAAAAAGAGAGTGAGAAGAAGAAAGCAAAATCGTCTATGATATAGCACAGAATTGAATGTGATGGTTCTGTAAAAAAAAAAAAAAGAATCGAAGGTGTCGGTGTATAATCAGTCCAAGTTGAGGAGGAGCGGGAGGACATGCTGTTTTGGTCCTAAACCAAAAGCAGGTACCCCAGGGACTGTCGATGACAACCAAATTGACTTGTGTGACGAGGAAGATGATTAAATGTAATTGCTTGTAATGCCTAATTGTTTTGGATCTTTTTTTTTATGTTTTTTTTATATGTCGCGTGCATTTTGCTACATTTTGCTTGACATTATGGTACTTTGAATAAAATCGTGTATTGAATAATTTCTATTAAAATCGTGTATTGAATAATTTCGATTAAAGTGGCGTATAGAATAATTTCGATTAAAGTGGCATATTGAATAATTTCGATTAAAGTCGCGTATTGAATAATTTCGATTAAAGTTGCGTATTGAATACATTCGAATAAAGTTGCGTATTGAATAAATTCGAATAAAGGTTACATTATGTAATTCCTAAATATGTCATATCATTACATTACATTACATTCGGGTAGAGCCTTCCAACTACAACAATTGTCTTACCTCTGAAATGAGGTAAATTCAAACTTGTTAAACGACAGCTCTCAAACATTCACTCGGAAGTTCTATTGTTCCATTCAAAAGATTAAATTCTTGTTAGATTAGTTTAGATGATGGTATTCAAGTGTCAAAAGAATGAGGTGCATTCCTTGACACTTCAATACCTTCATCTAAACTAAACTAACAAGAATTTAGTCACATCATTCAATTATGAACTAGTCTTCTATGGTCACAAGACCAAATGTATAGTGTTTAGGCACACATACAAAGAGACATTTTTTCTAATAATAGAAAATAGGAGAATGTTAACCATTGCCCTTGGGACATTGGTTAAAGTATTAAGTAAGTTTGCATCAAAAAGTGGTGTAATTATTGCTAAGAAAAAAGTAAAAACTTGTATAGGTAAAATAAACATTTTGGGGACAAGTGTGTGCGCACCTAAACACTAGGCATTTGGTCTTGTGACCAAGTAAGTATTTCTCTTCAATTACTTTCACTTTTAATTTTTTTCAATTTATGTGTGTGTCTAGCCATATTTTATTTGTGTTTGTGACCAAATAAGTATTTCTCACAAAGGATGTATGATTTTTTTTTAAGAAATATCTGATTTAGCTAAGATTACAAATGATATCCGATTTAATTAAAATTTTACTATATACACATATTGCATTAATTAGTGAAAAATACTATCAAAGGTATAATATAATAATATTTGAAATTAAAAAGGACATAAATGTCATTTGCTAATGACTTAAAAGGGTTTTGTTTTTAACAAGACTTAAAAGGAAAGTTGTTATTTATTTTTTGACTAAAGAAAAGTTGTTATTTAATTTTCTATTTAGCCTTTTTTTATTAAGAATTTTCTATTTAGCCCTTATTATTAAAAGGAAAGTTTTTATTTATTTATATTTTAGTAAAGAATTTTATTTAGAGGATTCACTAAAGAAAAATTGTTATCTACTTTTCTATTTCCATTTATTTCTCAATATTCTATTATTTATTTTATAAAATAAGGCACATAGTTTGTAAAATTCAAATGGGCCGTAAATTGTAACTAAAGATTTCAACGATGCTACATGTCTAAACTTGAGTTCAAAATTAGGACGATAGTCAAGTTAAAAATAATTTGTGTCATTTCATTTAAACACTCTTGAGTACTTACTAGAAATTATTAATCTCACAAAACAAAATAATTATCCTATTATAATTTATAATTTAATTTTTTGATAGAATTTAATTTATACACAATGATAGTGTTTACATTCAAACCGATCAAAACAAAGACCACTGATCAATTCAAAATAATACAAAATAAAGACCCGTAAAATCTTATGAATTTAATTAGCGTGCATATCAGTGTAAAATTATTTTATATATACATCAAACAATATATTGTTGTGCCATTTAATGTTTTTAAAAAGCACATGAGTTATCATATTCGTTAATTGATTTGACAATATTATCGTTATTGAAAACACATGTAAAGTAATTTTACACTAACAATGCATAATAATTAATCTCAGATCTTAGTTCAACATTGTAAAATCATTTTACACTTCTTACACTGACGGTGTATACATATAAATGAAATTCTATATCCTATATATAATGGTTACAAATGTTAAATGAAAACCGAAAATTTAGACAAGTTGTTTACCACAAGCTAAATTTTCTAGTAAAATAGTTGAACTAGAAAGAGTTTTCAAAGTAAGTGCTTTCTTTTTCACTGTGTTTTCTCCTTCTTCATTTCCCAACTCAACACAGTTTCACTATTTTTCATCTTCTTCCTAATGCTTCGTTTGGTTCCTTTTTCTTCAAATTCGCAGAACCCAAATGGAAAATTCAGACCACGACGAACCCAACAACAAGAAGCCTCATCTTCTCACTCCTGTTTCTTCCCGCGTTTCACCAAATTCAACCAACCATTCTCCTAACAGTAAAAATGTAAACTTTTTTTTTTTTTGTGATGAATTGTTGTTTGATCATGTTTATATACTGTGGTTTTGTTTTGTTATTGATTAGTTATGTTGATCATGATAAATTCCCGTGTAATTGGATATTTAGAGCTGGTTGGTTTTGTGGGTATCTACTGAATTGGTTTTTAGTTCATAGTGAGTTGAATTTTGGTTAAAAATTTGATTTTTTGAAAGAAGGGGTAAGGTGGGGTGGATGTTTGATTTTGTTTAGTGCTCACTAACTATGAAACTATGGTTTTGTTTGGATAAACAACATAATTAAGCGTTTATAGCATAAGTTCACACTTCTGATAGAAGGTGTGTCCGATGTCCAATGTGTCAGTGTTTGACATCACACATGTGATTACACTGAATTATGTCATTTTCTTAAATTATTATCAGTTTCGACATGTTATTGTACGTAGCATGTCCGATGTACGTGTCTGTGCTTCATTAAGTTCTTATCATTTAAGTCAAACTGTTTTTATGTAAACTATAAGCTGTTTTCATAAGATATCCAGCTTATGAAAGTAAGGTGAAAACATCTTTTGATCATACTGTAAGCTGTTTTCGTAAGGTATCTCAAATGGTTTTTACAAGAGTTTGTGCTAATAGATAAGTTCAAATAAGTTGATCTAAACAGACTCTAGGGCTGTGAAGAGTAGAAAAAGGATGCATTTAATGTCATGTGATTCTATCCATTACGCTATTTTGTATGTTAGATTTGTGTGGTAAAGTTTTCGGGGTTAGAGCTACTTGCCGTGTGCTTAAGATTTTTGAGAGGGGATGTTTTTTCATGTCATTGAAAATCCTAATGATGATTTGTTTCTATGTTTTAATTGCGTAATAACTGGAAATGCTCCGTCCAGGCTGATGCAGGTCTCTTACAGCTCCAGAATCAGCAGCTTGTTCAGCAGACAGAAATGCAGAAACACGCTTTACAGGATCTTGAAGAAAAGACTAGAGAATTAAAAGAAAGACAAAATTCATACGATGACATATTAATTGCAATCAACCAACACTGGGATCAGGTTATTCTTTATTATCATGCTCCAGTTTTGTCATATTCTTGAATGATGTGTACATTGGTTTAACTTATTTCCGTTTCTAGTTGGTTGATGATATGGCTCTTCTCGGGATACAAGCTGGGAGAGGCAAAGATTCTTTGGAAACTTTGGATTACCTCGATAATCCACAAGGTACTTTAACAAGCACGCACACACACACATCAAGTTCTTACATGCACATCAAGTTCTTTTATGTAGTATTAAGAAAAAAACGACAGACTGACTTTACTTTCTTTCTAGGTTCCCTTCCTTCGTGTCATCCGGATGATCTACTTCTATGTAGATTAATCCAGAAAGATTCTATTGAGGGAAGCAGTAATGATGAGATTACTAATCATGTTGAGGAAGCCCTTGCTTTGCGTCGGTTATCTACTAGGGAGTTGTTGAAACTCATTCAAGATACCATTGATGGTCAGATGGAAAGAATTGAGGATATAGGTCAGGTTTTACACGGAGATTTATCCACAGAAGGTATAATACATATGAGATACTATGCAATGATATATTGTACTATATTGTTTTTACTAAGGATTGAATTGACAGTTTTCTACCATATATCATATGTATACATGATCTTTTGCTTTACTTTTTTTTTAGCAAACTTTTGTTTTACTTACGCTTGGGTTTGCAGATGTTATCATCCAAATGTCTAAGAGTGATGATATGACGAAAAAGGAGGCCGACAATTTCCGTGAAGTGATTGATACTCTCCATGCAAAACACAAGGAGTATACTGTTGGTATTCAGAATTATATAAACGAGTGCTCGCGAGATCAATCTGACATTAAACGCCTTGCAGGTATTTGAAATGTTTCTTTTTTTTTATCTTTATTGTTTTAACCACTTCAGTTATTATGAAGTTTATAATAACTCAGTAGGAATTTAAAAGATCTTGATTATCATGAAATGTGGGTTTTGAATGGTAAGCAGCATTTTTTATTAAAAGGAAGGTTTCCTTTTGTTTAATTATATTTCTTAGTTATAATTATAAGCGGTAGTATATATATGGTGTATGTGTAAATCTCCAATTTGATCCTTCAAAGATTTTTTCGAACATCAATTTGACCATGGAAATATTAAAAGGAATGGTTTTTGGTCACTACATAACATCAATTTGGCCCCTGTATGCAGTAATTTTTGTTAAAATATCATTGGACCAACTCTATTTAATAATCTTTTGAGGGACAGATTGAATGTTTTGAAAATCTTTCGAGTATCTAAATGGGGTTTACCATAAAGTTATAGTGGGGCATCTTTGGCATACAGAGAACATCTTTGGCATGTTGTTCATTTCTTGTTATTTCGATGATTGGTTAATGTTAGAATAATATGGAAATATCTCATGCAATTAATATTTTCGTATCTTAAAACAAAGGTGATCTCTGAGGATTGATTTCCATAATTCCTTATATTTCATGATCTATTTCCTCATTTAATCAGGACTTAAGAGTCCAGTTAAAGTATAAATAGAGATTGGTAGTTTGTCTCTTGAAAATCTCATATCAAGTAAATATGAATTTTGGGGCATTCATTATCTCTTTTTTCTCTCCATGTTTGGATGAAAAGAAAAGGGACAATTAGAGAAGCTAGTTAGTTAGTTAGTGTTGAAATTGGGGCCTAACTCATCCTTACAAAACCAGCTCATAAGGTGAGGAGTGCCTCCTCTTTATAAACTCTCATCAAGAGTCTTATCTACCTGAAGTAGGACTTGGGTTTTTCCCAATACACCCCCCTCACGCCCAACACTCTTTTTGGGCTTGGTTCGTGGATAGGTAGGTGGCCCTTGAATTCAACAAGCTCTGATACCATGTTGAAATTTGGGCGTAACTCATCCTTCAAAACCGGCTCATAAAATGAAGAGTGTCTCCTCTTTATAAACTCTTATCAAGAGTCTTATCTACCCGAAGTGGGACTTGGGTCTTTCCCAATAGTTAGGATATATTCAAATTTCAATGAGGAAGTATATGAACAGTTAGAGAAGTTGGTTAATTGGAGGGCATGTCAGTTAGATAAATAGGGGAAATAAAGATGGAAAAGTTCATTCAAGGAATTTGATGTTTGTGTAAAAGGGGAAACCCTTGGAGGAGGATTATCTCATTTATGTTTAGATTTCTATTAGTAATAATCAAGTCATTCTTGTTCCTTTCTATCTTTCATCCTATTTTTCAATTCCAATCTCTGCTCGTAAGTTACTGACTACAAATTTAAAATCAATTCAGCGTATTCCTCTAAACATAAAATTAGATTTTCTTTTTTCAATTCTTAATTTTTTATGATGAATTCCTAACATGGTAATTAATATATGATAAAATCAAATTAATTTAAATTATTCCAACCAAAACCTTGCAGTAATCTGCCTATTTAGGCAAATAGGCTATTGCACAATTAAATTGTTTTATGTTTTTTATCTGCTTTTCGATGAACGGAATCATAGTGAGCTATTGTGAAATTTAAAATAATGCAAAAGTAACACTAGCCTTAGTGGAGGATGCAGTTTTGCAGTAGTATGCCGAGTAGGGAGAAAATTGTAATGATGCTACTGAATTTTTGGTAATTAAGTAAATTATCAAGAGGAGTTATGGTTAATTAGGAAAGCAATGCTTTAAAAATTAGTCCGAACTGGCCGGTTCAATCAGTTGAACTGAGAACCTAACAATTTGCCTGTCAGTTTGATCTCGGTTACATTGCAGTCTGGTTGAACCGCGGTTGGTTCAACCAATTTTTTTTTCAGCATTTTTTTTGCAGTTCATTTACTTTTACAATAATTTTTATTTATTTATTTGGCATTCTATTAACCCGTGGTTAAACCGATTGAACCAAGCGAACCAATATCCTAGAGGTCTCGCCACGCCGGTTCAATATCCACTCCGGTAACACCCTGATATTTATGCAGAGAATTTTTTTCTACGATTCTGAAGATCTTATTGGCTCATATAAATTTGGTTGATGGCTTTAAAATAATTATCTCTTGAGAGTTTATTTTTTTAATAATTAAAGGAGAGCTTGACGAGATCATGGCTGAACTCGAAGAGAGTAGAAGAAAAATAGTCAGTCTGAAAATGCAAAAGGATGCAGCTATGGGAATGAATTCCTCCAATGCTGATTCAGTGAATGGAAACTTGTCTCCTGAGAAGCCTGCAGACAGGGCCATGGGTTTGTCCGAGTTGAAGCATTCAATTGAGGAAGCCAAGGTTTAACTTTTTGTGATTTTCTTTCCTTCCACCATTCATTTTTGTCGATTCTTTGTCTAAGATATATGTTTGGCTGATTCATAGATCGTGAATGCTGATCGTCTTTCTGAGCTTCAAGATGCACGGGAAGAAAATCAAATATTGACAAAGAAATTCCAAGAACTTCAGGTTTGTCAATTTGAGCTATCTGCAATGGTGTTGTCATTATTTCTTGAGTAATTGAAACGCATTCATTATAGGGTTCCATGTAAAAGTATCTTTTCGTGTTTATTTCCAGAATGAACTAAATGATGATAAGTATGTACGCAATTCCCGAGTATACTCTTTGGCAAATGATCAACTTCAACACTGGATTGCTGAATTGGACAGATATAAATCATTGGCAGAGTCTCTGCAGGTTAACAGTGATTTCTTCTTTGATAATTACTTTTTTTTTTTGGCTGCTTCACATTTACATATTCTTTTCAAATGCAATTTTAGGCTGGCAGGGTTAACGTCTCAAAACGGGAGAAGGAGTTGAATTTGAAATTGGAGTCTGCTGTTAATGCAAGGCATATCCATGACAATTTTGACTCTAGGATTGATGAGCTCAAGCTTCAATTGCAGAAGTGTATTATTGAAAAGAATGATCTTGAAATTACGATGGAAGAGGCCAAACAGGATACTGGTCTGCGTAGCACATTTTCTCTGTTTATATTCGCAGTGTGTATGTTTGGATCCCCTCATTTCTTACACTGTCAAATTTTTCAGGGAGAAAAGATATCAAAGCCGAGTTTCGTGTGATGGCTTCAGCTTTATCTAAAGAAATGGGGATGATGGACGCGCAGGTGAAGCGATGGAAAGATGCAGCTCTTGAAGTTGTATCATTACGTGAGAAAGCGCATTCACTAAGAGCAAAATTGAGTGAAAAGGTTATTCGCATAAAGTGCCCTTTCATTTTCTTTCTTGCCTACTTTGTGATAAGTCTTTTACAGAAAGTCATCTTGATAATTTGAGTTTGTGATGATCTTTGTTTAGTTACTTTTACTTAGTATAGAAGTTGGAAGCGCAATTCTTATCAACTGTCTTAATTTTTGTTAATTTTTAAGAAATGATTCACTCAAATGTTAGCGGTTTGGAAAAAAGGCAGGAAAATTGTGTTGACTTAGTTGAGTCCAATAAATATATGCTGCATAGTTCTAAGCTGTTTTAGTAAGGCATTGGAACTGCAAATGTCAATTTCTTTGTTTAATGAAACTGACATAGTTCTGTGTGCATGTTAATTTATAGGAAGTGAATGCGAAAATTCCAATTTGGTGCAAGTCATCAAAAGAACGTTTTCAATTTGTTGTAACAAACATGCCTGATGTAGTCTGTATATATAAAACAATGTGGTTCGTAAATGAGAAAATGTAGTAATTTTAGAATTTGTGTTCGGTGTAACTCGACCCTTACAAACCAGCTTGCGTCCCCAATAGCTCCTACAGGTCGATAGTACCACCTCACATGGACTCTCACGTTGTTTATATTGTCCTGTTTGATCTTCGCCATGTGCACCATGATTGGCTTGCTCGCTTTGAAATCCCGTAACAAAACAGCCCCCAACTCTTACCATCTTTTTGCCGGGCCTCGTTTTGCCATCTTGTAAGGTCTCATGCGATGCATGTGAGGTGTATTGTGGGACGCTAACCGGGCAATGGTTGAGTTAGGTTGAACCCAAATTCTAAGATGGTATTAGAGTCTAAGATCTGTTGGGGCCCCCGCTATCAGGCCTCTCTGGTCACACTCAAGATGACCGGTCATAGGTGTGTTGAGAGTCTCACATTGGACGGGGTTTGGCCTGAAAACATATTTATAATTGGTGGGCAGTCATCACTCAGGACTTCACAAGCCGGTTTTGTAAGGGTTGAGTTAGGCCCACCCTAAATTCTAAGACTTAATTACTAAACTGGAATATCTTTTATTGACATACACCTCTTTGAATTTAATGACTTCACAAATCGTGTTGGTTGGAATATACTGCAAGAGTTTATAGGCGGGTTCTTGTCCTTGAACTAGTACCATACTTTTTAAGCATTAAGGTTTGTTGTTTCCTTTGTTTTGAAGCAGACAAGCGAACTCAAGAGCCTTGCAAACAAATGTGCTGAACAGGTCTTGGAAATGAAGTCTTCAAAAGCATTGGTGAGTCTACTTTGACTTTTACATTTGTGTGACTGTATTAATGCCTCTGTTGTATAAACAAATAATAATAACTTCCATTTTCCTCATTTGAGATTAAATTTAATTGAGTGTCTCACTTGTATTTTAGTACCTTCTAAATCTTAGAGCATGTCTGTGACTAAATCAGATTTGGATTGATTGCAATATTTTTCTTTTCCTTTGTTTTGTGTTTTGCTTGTGTATCTGCACCTATATTTTCCATGATTCTCAAACATTATATGTATTATGATTTTAGTGGCCTTCAAGATTGTCTATAACTAATTTTCAACCAACTCATTAAGATGTTTTGTTACAGATTGAAAAGTTACAGGAGGAGAATCGGGAGTTAGAATTTGTTTTGGATATGTATGGCCTAGAAGATTATCAGAAAAGGTATGCTGATCTGGGGTTGTTCAGTAGTGGCAGAGCTTAGTCTAGTTAATGTAATTTTTTGACTTGTTATTCTATGTTGTGTTTGGGTGCTAAACCGAATTAATTTGTTGTAGTAAGTAATGAAAAGAAGCACCCGCCTGTGCCTGTTGTGCTTACCAAATTTTATGTTAGATGTTAACTAAAACCCTCTTTCTCTTTGCTACAAGAGATTCAAATTTTTGCTTTTTAACAGAATGCAGATAATGTCATACTAGTTCCAGTCTCTGGAATGCTTGTTATTTCCCTCATTTTTTCCCCTTGCCCATGTTTAAAATCCGCTGATTGTCCCTGACCTCCTGTATTCAAGTTTTGGTGGATTCTGGGTGAAGGAACTTGCTTTGTTTATGGTCTATCTTCATTGCTTTGCCTAATTATTTTACGTACCATTTGCTGATTTTCATGATGTGCATGGATTGGTTCCACTATTCCTTTAAAATTCATTTACCTTTTCAAGAACTTAATTATAGAAAGCCTCAAATTTTGTCCACCAGTGGTTCCAGCACTTTCTTTTGCAAATCTTATTTTCGTATTCTAATCTATTCTCCCTTGGAAGATGGCAATACATACTTCAAGTGGGTCGATTCTTGAACAAGAAAATGCTGGTAGAGAATTATTTCTCTACATATTTTCATTGATGGTGCCCAACTTTTTAAATAGTTAAGCCTTATGATAAATGTTTTATTGCATTTGGTTAATTGACTTGAGGTTTTGTTTCACATTCAAAACAAAATGCTGTTCTTTTCTGTCTACTTGGATGATTCATTCCGAACATGCTAAAAACATGATTCCAGCTTGCCAGAAGTTAGAGAATCTGAAAGGAAAGCTCGCTCTCAAGCTGAAATGCTGAAAAATGCTTTAGATGAACATGGTCTAGAGTTGAGAGTAAGAGCTGCTAATGAAGCTGAAGCTGCTTGTGAACAAAGGCTTGCTGCTGCAGAAGCTGAACTAGAGGAGTTAAGGGCCCAGTTTGATGAAAATGAAAGGTTTGTGTTTGTGCATACTACTACATTGATTATGGATTTGCTGCATTGAAAAACTGGTAGAGAATTTTATTTTTTTTTTCCCTCCCTTTTTAGTTCCATATTTGTGCTTTTTTATTTGGGAGTGAATTTTCTGGTGATGAAGAGTGAAAGATAGATGAGTTAAAAGATTATGTAGAGTTCAAGGACTTTGTCCTTTGGCCGTTATATTGTGCTCCTTTAGATAGTGTATGCCTTCGGATGTTTGTAAGAGATGCATTTGAGTTTTTATCACAGAATGACGGTCACTAGTTAATCTGGGTCAAATTATTCCCAAAGCCTAAGTTATTAGATAAGAATAATTGAATGGTTTTATAATTTATATCTTTAATATATACAGGCTTGATAAAAATCATAATATTGATTTTGAGACATCTACATAATTTGAATGACAACGTCTTAATATATATACATATATATTGTTTTGTAACAGTTGTCTGATGTAGTGTTCTCATTGCACATGCTAATATTGCCTTGACTTATAGAAGCCATGTTTTTCGTTTTTTAGCATTATTTTTTTTTCTTTTTCATATTGATTGCCTTCATATGAATGGAGTAAACGATTGTAAAAACTGCCTCCGCTTATCAATCTCTTGATGCATTCTTTGACCATGTTTTATATGCCCTACTATTCAGAAAAAATCTGGAGATGACTGAGGCTATTAAAGTTAAAGAGGCTGAGGCAAAAACCTATATATCTGAAATCGAGGTTTCCTTCATGACTTCACTTTTCTTCATACTCAAACTATATAAACAGTTGTTAGTTGATGGGTTTGCTCTAACTGTCTTTTCTTGTTATACAATTCAATGTTCCTGTAGACTATTGGTCAAGCGTATGAAGATATGCAGACACAGCACCAACATCTGTTGCAGCAAGTGGCTGAGAGGGATGACTATAATATCAAGGTATGTCTTCTTATCACCAGTAGCTGTAAACGCTACTTTGCTGTGTTCTTCACCAGTAGGCTTTTGCTAATCCAGTTGATGAAAAATTAATGCTTCATCTTTGTCACTAATATATTAATTTTGGCATTGCTTTCTTAACACGAAAATAGTTTTAAAATATATGTTGAAGAACTGGTTTTGTATAAATTGATTTTGAAAATATTCGGGACTATTTCCTTTGCAATTTTTTTTTTCCATTTTAATTACAAAAACGTTATCATGTTTTTACTCCATTTCTTCTTTTTCTTTTCAAAGGTTTTTATCGGAAAATATGAAAACAATTAAAAGTTAGCTGCAAGGTTTCCAATGCTAAACTTTGAAAACAGAACACAAGTGCCAAGATTTATATAATAAATAAACTATGAACAAATGTCACATGATAGAATTAATGTTATGATATTTTGTCAAAAAAAAAAAAAGAATTAATGTTACGATATTAGAAGTTTTTTTAAACAACTGATGGGCCATATCTGCTAGAATCAACTTTTGACCAGCGTAGCTGATAATTTATTTTGGCAAGGTACCTTGACCCTTGACAAATCAATATTCTAAAAAACTTAACATGCATAGAAAATCATGCTAATTTCTAAAAAATATTATACTTTTCTTTAGATAAATAATTTCATTTGGTGTTCTGAGCCTTGTTTTTATCATATTGCAAACTTTATGCAGCTTGTATCAGAAAGCGTGAAGGCAAAACAATTACATAGCACTTTACTGTCTGAAAAGCAAGCCTTAGCTGATCAACTTCAACAGATTAATTCTTTGATAGAAAATTCAAAGATGAAGATTGCAAATAGTGAAGAACAGGTCCTATCTCCTCTGCTACTTAGCCCCCTACTTATATATTTTATTTTGTTATTTCGCTAAACAACTGTGCTGCTGCTCACTGTTTTAAACAATTATTTGAACTGAGCAGATCAAACGCATTCTATCAGAAGCCGCTAAGTGTACTCAAGAAGAAAAACACCTCGCAGCCGCCTTAGAGTTTGCCAGGTGGGAATTGGCTGATGCTGAGAAGGAGTTGAAGTTGCTCAAGTCTGTTGCTTCAGCTTCAGAGAAAGAGTACGACCAAATTCAGAAAGATGTGGAAGCTTGTGAAAAGGAATTGGACAGTGAAAGGTATTTTTCTCTCTTAGTCATTCGATCAAGTTATGATCGGGAACATATTTTTAAATAGAAATATTCACATCAGGGTTTAAGCTACCCTCACTAAGTGAGGTTTAGTGTGTTTTATACAGTTTGTTCGGGGGGGGGAGGGGATCAGAAATAGTCTTGGAGCTCAAGAACCGTGGTATATGGTTCAATTCTGATGTCAGCTTACTCTCCCATGGTTGCTTAATTTGTGGAAAATCATATTTTAATTAGGTTTTTCAAAAACAGAAAGAAAATTTAGTTTGGTTAAACATGTAGATTTTAAGATGTCATATTTTTGCAGACACAAAATATCAAACTTGTTAACTTAACAAGAAAATAGTTGCTGGAAATGAACACGACAGAGGAGAAATAACTGCTTTAATTCATGTAACCGGTCTGATACAAAAACTGAACTGACATAACCTATTTTACATAGTTTCATAGTACTAAAACTTCCAATAACTGCCAGAATTAATTAAAAACTGAACAGTTACTAAAATAAAAATAACTAACACCCAATAAAAATGGCAGCAGTCCTTAACAAAACTGATCCATCTTTTGAGAGATGTCTCTTTACTCGTCTAGGTGAAATGCAAATGCTATAGTACGAGTACGCTATGTCTTGTGCTGTGTCTAGATTCTAGAAAGTTTGGTGCAAGCTTTACAATACATGAGATATGTGTTAATGTTATGCATTGATGGTTGACCTTGGAAAATGATTATCTCGAATGAAATGCCCTGTAAATTGGCTCAACACATACTCATCCAATTATGTCATGCAGAAGTTCACGGAAGAAGCTTGAGGCAGAACTAATGCAAGTGAACAACCAAATTGCTGAGCTGAATTCTGAAGGCAGAAAAACTGCAGTACAACAACTTGAAGAAGAAATAAGAGTTTGTAAGAACATGATCAAGTGTACTGTCTGTTCTGACCGTCCAAAGGAGGTAAAAACAGGCCAACTTTTCCAACTACAGTTCTTGCTTTTATGGTTAAATTAACTTGGGAGGGTTTAAAAGAGCTTATATATTTCTATGGTTTGTAAGCATCTATATTTCAACCTAGGAGCTTAGCTCGGGTAGGAGTTCTCCGAACCCTGGTTTATCATTTCCATTTCTGTTTTATCACCATTGTAGAGCTCTTAAGCTCACCCATTTACATTCAATAATACAATTTCTTTATCTTGAATTTTGGGGTTCTATCAGATTGTTTTGAAATGGATAAATTACAAAACTTATTTGGCATATTTGCTGGACTAGCATTTATGTAGACTGATCAATCTCTTTGAACTTTGAAGAAGGCTAAATAAAATTTATTGCAACTGCCAACAGCATTATCTAAGAGTTTGATCTGTATTTGACAGGTTGTGATTGTGAAGTGCTATCATCTATTCTGCAATCCATGTATACAAAGAAATCTTGAACTCCGTCACCGCAAATGTCCTGCCTGTGGAACAGCATTTGGACAGAGCGATGTTCGTTTTGTTAAAATATGAAACTGAGTCATCACTCGTGTAATGATAACCTTGTGCTGTTTAATGTTTTGGATCCTTTTTCAATGGTGTTTGTTTGTCCTTGATACTACTTCTAGACAAGTATTCTTATCCAATAAGCAATCAATTTTCGGATTATAGATATTGGTGTTTCTTGCACTTGTTTTGTGTAAGATATTGGTAACAGCAATTTTCTTTCAGGTAGCACAATAAGTGCTGCTACATCGTGATGCAACATGGTTTTTCCTCCTACAGCAGGTTATTTTAATTTACATAAATATTTTTTGAAAATAATTTGGAACAAGGAAAAAATTTGACAACTTTTTGACCGATTGTAGTAGTTCATACACGTGGTCAACACTTTTCAATTAGTGGTTAATGGGTATATCAAGATTGGATAACTCATTAAGCATCAATCAAATTTAATTAACACGGATTTGAACATTATTGACATGATTTCAGGTGTTCCAACTACATGGAGATGTGAACACTTGGAAATCATGGTTAATCATGTTTAAATTTGTGGTTAATGAAATTCAATAGATGATTAATAATAAGTTGTGACACTTGATACATATATTAACTAATTTTAGCACTTCACTACCCATATGTGTGAGCTACGTTAATTGTTTAAAAAAGTCGTCGAATTTTTGTTATCTTAAATTGCTGTTCAAATAACATTTTTGTTTAACTTGGGATTTTATTACCATGATTATTTTGACATTAGACCCATGATTTATTCATCTTCACTTTTATAAGAATTAAACTTTACACAATGCATCTCCCCCAAACACGGCCACTCCCATTTCGTCACCAATTATCATTCCACACATTTTCCCTCTTTACATTTCAGAGCATCATAACCCCTAGAATAGATTCCATTTTATTCATAACAAAATCACACCCGTACCAAAACCTGTGTATAATGGATTCCATCAATCTTTGGCCGGACATTGCTCTTGCAGCTTGAAACCGATTGATTCTTTGTGCAAGGGTCTAACATAACATAAATATATTATTACTTTAGTACTTTGTAACATGGGTTTTCATCGTATACCATTTTTACAATGAAAAAGTCAGAAAAACGTATATAGATATATCAGGTGATAATGGGATTTTTATGAGTGTGTGAGGAATGATTTTCAACCATTGGATAAAAATAAATGGCTAAGGTTAAAATGCATTGTTAAGTGACTCGTGTTTTGGTATAAAAAAGTTCGTAACTCTTTTTCACCACAGTTCACCTTTTCATCTTCTGTGAAAGCAATAAATTGATTTTTTAGTTATGATACTTCCCTGGTTAAGTGATTTCTTTTAATCACTCTTTATTATATTCGAGTTCATATCGTATGCACCACCTATTCCAGTTGAGGCTCTGATACTACACTGGTTGGGGGACTCACATATTATGAGATTAGTCTTAACTAAATTGTCAAGCGAGACACCAAACAACCACCCATAGGCAAACAAAAGTCTCAAGCATAGACGAACAATTAAAATTATCACCTCATAATAGAGAGGACCGTAGCTTAGATCAATAGTCAGATGTTTTCTGATATCATAGATCAATAGTCATTTGTTTTCTGATACACAAGATCCTCATTTATGAGACAAGTGTAGAGTATACTTGCATCTTTATAAAAGAATTAATGACATGAAACATAGTATCTAGAGCTTTCAGAAAGAACCCTACACTTTAAAACCCATGAATCACACAACCCTTCTCTGTATAATTTCCTTAAAAGAATCTCTGCGTTCTTTTTTACCTCAGTTTCATTTAGTTGATTTGTGTCTTCTCGGTGATGTACCATTTTCAATGACATTTAATTTAATTTAGTTTCATTTATTCGAAATTGGGGGAGAAGAAACATCGACATCATATTTTTTTCCCAGTTCTGAAGAGGTGTAGAAAGTGGATCAAAAGCTTTTAGCACAAAGGAATTAGGAATTAAGCATAGAGACCGACAAGAATATGCCATCCCTCACTGGTTGTACAAATTAATTGTAAAGCAAATCCGATGTACTTTATGATTCATCTGAAAATTGCTAAATGAAAGAGATGTTCAAAAAAAGAAAGTGTTGGAAGGGTGGAAGCAATGGAGAGAGGAAGACGGTGTGAATTGAGGATGTGCTAGGAGAGACGGTTCATGCAACAATGTTGTAAAACTGCACGTGACTCACTTCGAGGAATTCAAACAAGAGCATATCAAGTGATTTTAAATCCAATGACCCAGATGGTTCTATGTCTAGAGTTAAAATCATCCGTCTCACTTGCATGATTTTCCAAGATCAATTCATGAACTGGTGAAAAGCAGACAGTATCTATCGATGGCTTCAGTGTTTTTGAAGTACGAATTGAAAGGCACATGGTTCATCTTCAACGCAAATTCAGTGGAATCACAATATTAACTGATGAGACAGAGGGGACTCTCTGCTATCTGGGAAAAATTGAGACAAATCACAATATTTAATTTAATGACATTGAAGTGATTTGTTAAAGGTCTTTGATTTAAATAAAATGATCGAATGAGATTCAATGTCAAATTAGTGTCAGTTGATCCCATTCCAATCTTAAGAGGGTAATGAGAAAATGACGGATCAAAGGCTCTTCAGCACCGTTTACCTTAGAAATGATACTGTCCAAATATAAAAGTTGCCACACATTATTTAACACAAAAAGAACATAGTGCATATAGTACATTGTATGTTCTGAATTCCAAGAGATAGATTGATTGGCCAGCATTAAATAGTTTTTAACCGTAAACAAAAAAAAAAACTCTTTCACACAACCGAACAGGAAACTAATTATTTATGCAGTCTTGATATAGGATACAAAATCGAACAAGTGACTTATGCAGTCTTGATATACGAGACAAAATCAAGGAAGTTACTCATAGCTTCTCCGACATGGCAAGGACTTTCAGTAGCTGGTATTTTTGAGTTGCTGATTGCATGGTATGAATCATGGACAGCAACATCGAGATTATTTAATTCCATTGAAGCATCAAATCCTTTGCCACAAGATTCTGGCCATCTGTAGCGATACTGCTTCTTATCTTTGCTGCTACACCCTTTAGAATAGCTGCCCTTCTGACTTTTCTTTACACCTTTCTTTTCACTCTTCTTGATCCGGGATTTATGTTGTTTCTTAGTTCTGACGGTATGTGACGACAATGTTGGTACCGGATCATACACATCAGGGGCCCATTTAACAGACAATTTCATTTGCGATCCCAAGTGTTTCTCGCGGCTACCCTTCATGGCAGATACAAGTTTTGCAGGTGCCTGTGATATAATACAGAGAAAACAAAAAACAATAAGCAAAGGACGGCAAATGCGAAAAAGATTAGCTGCCAATTATGCTCGACAAAACTATGCATCTAGCACAACAGTTAAATGCATGTTGAGTTAAATGCTAATGTAATAAGCCAACTACTTTCCACCCCCATTGGAGTCACCAGCTTTCTATTTGTTGAATGAGTAAAAACCCTTTCCCCTTTAAAATAAAGTGTATGTTTTGTATCATATGGAGGGTTTGCTGAAATCACGTCAAGCAACCGTGATTTTGTGAAAGCTGCATAGTGTAGCTGCCAATTATGCTCGACCAAAACAATGTAGCACAACAGTTAAATGCTCGTTTAATTAGATGCTAATGTAACAAACCAACTACTTTCCACCCCCTTGGAGCGAGCAGCTTTCTATCTGGTGAATGAGTCAAAAGTCCTTTCCACTTCAAAATAAAGTCTATGTTTGTATCACATGGTGGGTTAGCCGAAATCATGGTTAGCAACCGTGATTGTGTGAAAGCTACAAAGTGTAGCTTTTGCATCCCACAGTGATTTCGGCAACTCTACAGCTTTTGCAAAACCACGGTTGCCCATAATGATTTCGGCAACCCACCGTGATACCAAACATAAACTACATTCTTTAGCTTGCATACTTAAACTTGCTAAGATTTATTTGTGAACACAATTAGAGCTTACCGGCTGAGAAACCGAGTCTGGAAATTGCTCAGAGAGTGACTCTGTCAATGCTCCATCAGCCTCCTCATCATCAGAAGAGCTTGAAGGCAACACCGTATCAGGATAAGGAAAGGTTGAACACTCCTTCAAGCTCTTCACTTTTAGTGTGGTTTCTTCCCGTTCAAACCCACCACATATGTGTCCCTCCCCAATATAACAGTTACTACTACCATCCTCATCATCATCAGATACATGTTCTAACTTTTGATCATCTTGTATATGTAACGACCCACCAAAAGTAATTTCAAGTTTACTTATGATATCACACTCCACAACATTCGCACGAGAGTGGATGTCCATCAATCGTATAAGATCACACTACAACCCAAATAACAAATCGACAAAACAAAATATTAGAAATAATAATAAAAACATTAACTAATTTCATAACAAGCATTAACAAGTAAAACAATCCACGCATAGGTATGTTGAGCTCTATGATTAGGAAGTAATCCACAAGTTAGAAGAAGGAAACAAGACCAAAGTATAATTATAAAACTACGAGTTCAATAACCAATACCACTATACATCTACTCATATTTGCTTGCTATCTAACATTGTCTCACATAAATATAATGGAACACTATTAATTATTCATAAGAAATGATAATTCGAGTTAGACAACAAATTTCGACAACGAATTAGATAGTTACCGGTTTGACACAATTAAGTTGGTGGTTAATGAATATAACAAAGTTTCACAACTAATTTGTGAACACTTGCAAACCGTGGTAAGTGACGTTCCAAAGGATGGTTAATTGTGTTCAATTGTTGGTAAATGAGCTGCAACACCTTGTTATATTCATTAATTAGCCACATAATTTGTAGCAAAAATTTGTGTCAAAATCACACAACTCTAATTATCCATTCATAGCTGATAAATCTAAAAAATTTGTCACAGATAACTTTTTTAGAGCAAAGAAAAGCAATGTAGCTGAACACTAAGACACTGGGTGTATGATGCAATACAAAATTGAAAATTCATAGTCCTATATTCAACCTAGTAATTAGGTCAAGAATCATTATCTTAATTAAACAATTAATCAAGCAATAAGCTACATCCTAATCTTACCTTAAACGACGACGTTTGTAGATTCAAATTGCGAAAATCTCAAAACAGGAACAAAACAACAGCAACCTTTCACGATCTTTGAAGTCAACGCAATACCAAAAGCCTCAAATTCAACCGCGAATCGAAATTCACAATACCAGAAGAAATACTCCGAAAAAATAGATGAAAAAACTTTGGAAAACGAAACGAAACTAAAAAAGCGTAAGGTTAACTAAGATTACCACGCCTATCACTTTTTTCAAGATGTTTAAAACGATGAAAAGAAGATCCACCGTGAAACGGAATCAAATTGTATAGAAAGAAGATTGAAGACATCATTCTGTGATTTTTGAAACCCTAATTGTTACAAAAGCGATTTCAGATCGAAATTGGGAAAGCCTTTGTTCGATCGGAACCGATCGAAGATCGAAGAACATGCGAAATGGATCTAAAAGTTATGGAAAGTGAAGAATTCGAATCGAATGGGTGATTTGATTTGTGTGTGATTTTCTGTTAATTGAAGATTAATTAATTAATCCATATGAGAGTTTTGTTTGTTAATCGATGATGATAAGAAAGCGAAATTGGATTATGAGAAAAGCGCGTTGAAATAAGCGATTTGGTTGGAATGGGGAAAATTTGTTTATATAGTGAGAATGGAGGGAATCGGAAACTTCGCTGTGGGTAAGAACCAATTTGGAACGTACACGTTTCAGTTTTTTGTTTGTTTGACTTCAAAAAAATTAATTGTAGATTTTTTTTTTCAAGATCATTTTAGGTATCCTTTTACTATTTTAAAAAAGTGATTATTTTTTTAAAAAAAATTCAGAGAAAATTACACTTTTCTCTATCGATAGATGTTTAAATTATACTTTTATCATCTCTTATGTTAAAATATAAAAATATAAAAAAAAAAAAAAAAAAAAAAAAAATTTTTTTAATAAAAAAATTATTTTTTTATTTTTTTTTTTTTTCATT
>Ga0228711_1004063_pt1 | contig 22653 bp, 12 predicted proteins | sample MedpolnodulmetaG_2_FD_177996 | JGI IMG/M metagenome (GOLD analysis project Ga0228711, IMG submission 177996) | Root nodule microbial communities from Medicago polymorpha collected in Santa Monica, California, United States - brown nodules | ecosystem: Host-associated > Plants > Roots > Nodule...
CTAAACTCACTCAGACTCAGAACTACTTCAGACTCTGAACCTGAGGACAGTTATCTAGAACGTAAAAGAAGAAGTTTCCAAAAACACAATTCAACCCCCCCTTCTTGTGGTTTTTCTCACCTTCACGTACAACAACAAGAAAGATCTTACATTGTGCACTACTTTTATTTATCATTGGATTAAACAACTTTATTTCAAGTAAATTGTCCACATAGAATAATTAAATTTTTCAATTACAATTATTGTGGCACCCACCTAACCTTCTCTCTTGCAACTGCAAAGTGCTAGTAATCTAAAGCAACTTATCGATCAATGTTAGATTCGTGGTAGCCGATAAGAGAAATGATGGAAGATTTCCTTACATCAAACACTAGATTTGAACGAAACTTTGTCAGTTAACTTTTCCACGAAATTGAAGCATTAACCTTATATTTACCTTCCACACCGCTTGAATATCCTTTGAGATGCATAATTCCGTCAAACAAATTTGGCTCCAGGGTTTGGAAGTACAAGATCTAATCGGAGAGTTGTGCAATAGCTTGGATGAGATTTTGGCGAACAACATTGTTTCATAATTTGATGTGGTTTTGATTTTGTACTCCTTAGGCACAATTTTGATGCATAGTTTATACAGAGTGATGAATAAAATATTGATTGGATGATGCAGTGTTAAAATAGGGTGGAGAAAAATGATGGTTAAGGATGACACGGTTGACTCTATTCCCGCGAAGTCTCAATGATCGATGGTGGAGGTGGGAACAACACTGCCACTGTATTCTTGGTGACGATGAGAAGAACGAGTGTGACGAGCTCATAAAAGATATGGTGTGATTTTGTTATCCAAACCATAAAAATGTCGTGTGCACAATCTATTTGGCTTGTGCACCATAGACATCGTGATGCAACAAATCACAATATAAAAAGAGACCAACGTATGCTCTAGGAAGTGATGATAGTTTGCAGTGTCATAGTCTCCGTGGAAAGCATCACAAAGGAATGATTGGTATAGGTAATTCATTGGCAAAGGTACGTGGTTCTTTCATTTGCACCTATATCATTAAATCTTACAATGAGGTCTATAATTTCCCCTTCTTCCAACAAGGACAAAACTTTGTTAGATGATGCATTGTTGGCACTTGCCAGTATATTTAGTTTGATGGCTCCACTTATTTGGTTTATGATACACTTTAAACAAAATAGGAATAAAAAAAAGTTGTGATGAATTTCATTTACGGTAAATGCAAATAGTTATAAGAGATATGGAAGAAACTAATAGAATTGAATGTACAATTATTGACAGTTGTTCACATCAATTGTTATAATGATCTAGTTATGAATAATGTTTATACACCCCATCGAGAGAAAATTTTCATCAATAAATTACATATTAGGCATGAGATCTTTGAATTGTTTTGCTGTTAGAAGTTGTGAGAATGTCGACTAATTGATCTTTTATGGATACATGAGAGACATTTAAAGCTCTAAATTGGACTTGTTCCTGAACAAAATGATAGCCAACATAGATATGTTTCATCCTGGAATGAAATACAAAATTTAGCATAAATAAGTTGATCTTATATTATCGCATTGAGTCCTTTAGGGACCCATTATTCTTTGATTAACTTGAGTAGACACGTAAGTTAAGCTAGTCATGTTTCTACTTCCATATATCCTTCTTTAACGTACAATCAAACTATTAATCTTTGCTTCTTGGATGTCCACGAGTTAAGATTTGCCACAAAAAATATTAAGGCTGATGAGGTTGATGCTCTATGATATTCATTACCATGTCAATATGCATCAGTGTGTAAGCAAGTGAGTTGAGATAGGTTGGTTTGATTAGGAGAGTAACCAAACTTTTGAAAGTGAGCTTTTCCTTTATAGGCAACATGGACAAAAACTACCAGAGATGAATGTTCGTATCTATAGTCAATCAACAGGTCTAAGAGTGCATTAGATTTAATTGGATTTTCATGAACACAAATTATAAGAAACATTTATTTGAATTTGGATCAATGTCCATTCAATGTATGAATATATTTATCAAAATCATCCACTGGTTCAATGTTGCAAAGCTATTTGGGATTGATACCATAAACAAACAAAGAAATACACAAATGTTGTGATGATTTTCATTGACCTTTGACACATTACATATATAGAGAAAATATAGAAGCAATTATTAGAATAAAACCATACAATTATTGAAAAATGTTTCATATTAATTATTTCTATTATTTAGCCTACGAATAACAAATATCATTTGACCATATTACAAGGATGACAACATGGTTATGCAGTCGTGCTGCATGATAATCCTATATGTTTAATATATCACATTATGTCAGGATTGTGTTGGTGTAACAAATGAGATACATCCACACATTAAACTATATCCAAGACGTATTTTTCAATACTATGATAGGAAATATCACCTCATCAAAATGTCATAGTAATATATACATTTGATTTAATGAAAAAAAATACTAATAACTTGCATAGAAAAACTTGATTGTAATGATTATGATATCTAAAATAGACTAATAAATAGTAATTCTCTTGGTTGTAAAACACTCATGCATATTAATGAGATTTGACCATTAACATAACAATTCAATAGTGTAAAAAGATGTATGTTACATTATCTTAGACAAACACTTAAGCCATTATAAATCTCATAAATCCACATGGATTATGAGATTATCTCAATATCATCATCCAATAATAAAGGAGAATTGTTTTTTTGACACTCAGAAGTTCCTAATAACACAAGTAAATTACTAAAATACCCCAGCGGTAGTTAACTACCGTTGACTTATTATAACTACAAAACCAGCGGCAGTTAACTGCCGCTGAGTTTTTTGGTCTTTTACTTGTGTTGCTAAGACGTATCTAATGTCAGAAAAGCAATCCTCTAATAAAATGAGTGTTGAAGAGAGTGTAGGAGCGGACAAAACAATGGGCCTTTGGTATTTATGACTTTGGGCCAAATGGGCTTGGATAATGAAATGAAGATTTCTGCTCTTTACCGAAACAATTTTGCTCATTCCCAAAGTAAATGACCAAAATACCCCTACGCATGTTAACTCACGTAGCGTGAGTTAACTCACGCTAGTTATATTTTCTGCGTGACTTAAGTCACGCTGCGTGAGTTAACTCACGCTGGTTAAAAACTTCAACAATGGATATATAACTCATCTGAAATGTAAAAAAGTGGATATGTGATTTGAGGCTAAATAAGGACATATAAAAAGTGGATATGTATAATAAGGATATGTGATTTGTGTTGTCTATACAAATAAATGCATTGTGTTGTCCATGCTTTTATATGTGATTTGTCTACAAGAAGCCACGCGTTATTGAACATTTAGAATTGTTGCAGCACGTGGAAAAAGGTTATTTACTAGTATAGAGGGAATTAGTTGCAGCACTTGCTTTAACACTTGTGCTAACTAATAATAAGACGAAGGCACAGTAATTGTTGCAGCACTTGAATAGTTTGCTAAATATTGGAATTTCAGTGCATGTTCATACAAAAAATTAGAAAGGAAACCAGCGTGATTGTAACTCACGCTGGGGTTTAGTGTATTTTTTATGCGTGACTTAAGTCACGCAGCGTGAGTTAACTTGCAAAAATTATACAAGTGTGAATTAACATACGTAGGGGTATTTTGGTCATTTACTTTGGGAATGAGTAAAATCGTTTGGGTAAAGAGCAGAATTCAGTGAAGATTTGAGCAAAATTTAAAGGAAATTGTGCAGTTTTGTGTCATTTTCACAAGTCAGAAGCTTGGTCTCCACTTCAATTTCTATTCTCAACCATCACCAGTTTCTGCCAAGGTTCCATTTTTCTCTATTCACTTCCACTCTTTGCTTTTTTCTGTTTCGATTTTATCTGCTCGAAATTCCGTTTTTCTGCTCTCTCCTTATTTTTTGTTTCACCGCTTAAGGAAATTTAGGGTTCTTAGTTTTTGTTACTCTGTAATTTATGCATGTTGAGTTTTTTGAGCGCATTGCCCTAGATGGTGATGAATCTAATATATTTTGGTTCATGAATGAAATGCTACCGTTTTATAATTTTTTCGAGAATTTTCTGTTATGTTTTTTTTTGTTTCTTTTGCTTAATTTTTAGTTTTGCCGAGGTTTATTTTGAAATAAATTAGGGTTTTTATCATTTGATTTGAACTTTGTTTTGGTTTGGAGTTTGAATAGTGTGTATTGGTGTGCTAACCCTCTTCATGATGATGTGACTTAGATTGCAAAATGGTTTTTATTTGTTTGGTTGTTTTTGAAAATGGCCTAAGTTTGTTTTACTGCTTCTGATGTAGTTGTTGGGTTAGGGTTTTTTTGGTGGCGGTTTTTGTTGTTCGATTGAAGCATTTTTTCTTACATGCATTGGGTGTTGGGCTGTTTCGAACAATTGAATTTGGTGGTTTATGTGCTGCCTGAAAGTAAAGGAGTGAATTGCAGAGGAGGGAGCTGGAAAATTTAGGGTTTGTTTTTACGCTGTGAAGCATTTTTTGTTTTCATTTTCTTGAGTTTGTGTTTATTTAGGGTCTGTTTACTTTGCGAAAATATGTCTCTGATGAAACTCTAGTCAGGGATGGTGCATTAAATGATAGAGAAAAGATGAAATGCTAGTTAGGGGTTGGGAATGATGGAATTTCAAGGGGTATTTAATTGTGGGAAATGAGTGAAGAAGGGAATAGGGTTGAAGGTCAGAGTTTGCCTGAACTTATGTGTTGGAAATTTGTGTTAATTTGTTACCATAACTATGAGCATGTTTATCGTTTTTGGCATGAAGGAATAATACATATTGTATTATTTTGTTTCTAGAGTGATTTGGCATTGGCTTCCTAAGTGTCCTTCTTTGCCTGTGATTTCTAGCTGTGGTTTTAAGTGTTTTTTTTTCTTTCCAAAGTTGTATGCTGAAGTTTGAAGACTGAACAGAGTGAATGTTCCTTTGAGTTTCTTGTTTAAGGTTGTTGTGTATAAGGGTTGGGATTGTATTGGGAAATGATTATCCAGATTCAGTTGTTTTGTAATTTTTTTTTAAATTTCTGTGACAAATTTTGGAACTGGATTCTGTCTATGGAGACTGTTTGGTGGATATGCTTTCTGGTTTCATTCATGTGTGCATGGTTTTCAAAAAGTAAGGGGATCCTTATTTTCACTTTTTGTACTCATTTTGCTGGGTTTGAGTCTAACAAGTTAACACACACACAACAGATCGGGTCGCTTACAATTTGTGTCAGAGGCTTCTATTATTGATTGTACTGTTCTTTTTTGGATGGATTCAAGTGTCCAATCCATCTAATGCTGATACAATGATTTTATGATAGGAATTATGTTATAATATCAAAAGCTTTTCAACGGTTCACACATTATTTCAAAATTTTAATTGACCAATGCAGGGCACATGTAAATTTGAAGGCTGTATATCTTTTGGGAGACTGGTGGAGGTGGGGTATTGGAAGGTATGTTCACTCTCTGTTTTTTAATTTGGTTAAGTTGTTCTCGGAGCGGTCAAATTAAATTTATATTTTTTTGGCAGTGCACTTGGCTACATCCCTCACTTTACGGTTTTAATATTTGGATCATCGATGGACTGCAACAAAGAAGAGGCCTTAAGGGCCAAGGAAATCGCGGAAAAGAAGATGGAAAACAGGGATTTTGTGGGGGCTCGTAAATTTGCTCTTAAGGCTCAGCGTCTGTATCCCGTTTTGGAAAATATAGCTCAAATGCTTGTTGTTTGTGATGTGCACTGCTCTGCTGAGCAGAAAGTATTTGGTGATGAGATCAATTGGTATGGAGTTCTCCAGCTAGAACGCACAGCTGGTGATGCAATGATTAAGAAGCAGTTCCGAAAGTTTGCTCTTCAACTTCATCCCGATAAAAACAAGTTTGCTGGTGCAGAAGCTGCATTTAAGCTGATTGGAGAAGCTCAAAGAGTGCTTTCAGACAGAGAAAAACGAGCTAGGTATGACATGAAGCTTAATGTGAACAAAACTGCTATGCCACCGCGTTCTACTCAACCGAAGGTTCCTACGAATTTCAATTCTGCAATGAAAAACAATGTCAGGCCCAATTTTACAAACTCAAACACCCAGCAGCAGCAGCAAAATAAGCAGCCTCCGCAGCAGCAGAACGGTGTGCACCGTACTTTCTGGACTGCCTGCCCATTTTGTTCCGTGAAGTATGAGTACTACAGAGAAATTTTGAATAAATCAATTCGCTGTCAACAATGCCATAGGCTCTTCGTTGCATATATTCTGGATATGCAAGGTACATCACCGACAACTAACCCAAGTCAGCAAGCTTCCAAGGCGAATGTTGGATCTCAAGGCAACTCGCATGCTGAGAAGTCCAATACAAAGCCTTTCAAGAAAAAAGTCCCTGTTGGTGTCTCTAGAAAGCCAGATGTGAAGAGAAAGAGGAATCAAGTGGAAGAATTTAGTCAAAGCTCTGATTCTACAAGCAGCAGTGATTCTGAAGATGAAATAGTTGCTGGTAAGAATGGTTTTCCAGGTGTAGGAAACCATTCAACTGAGCAGCCACGTAGATCTGTGCGACAGAAGCATAATGTTTCCTACAGTGATAATATGAATGGCACTGACAATGACTTATTACGACCTTCAAAAAGGGGTCAGGAGAATGGATCGCATTGTGGTGATGGTCAAAGTCACGGGGAGACTGCTAAAACAAATGATCAGAATGGTTTAGCACCTGATCCAAAAGATGAACATGAAAAGGTAAAACAGAAACATGCGGAAAAGATAAGGGCAGGCGGAAAAGAAGCTGCGGAAGGGTCAAAGCAGATGGATAAAACTATAGAGCATTCTTCTCTAGGTTCAACCTCCAAGACATCAAATTGTCCGAATGCTTATGTTTATCCTGATGCAGAGTTCAGTGATTTTGACAAGGACAGAAAAAAAGAATGTTTTGCACCTGGGCAGATTTGGGCTATCTATGATTCAATAGATGGCATGCCTAGATTCTACGCGTTAATTAGAAAAGTGCTCTCTCCTGGATTTCAGTTGCAGGCAACATGGCTTGAACCACATCCAGATGACAATGATGAAATCAAATGGGTAGATGAGGAATTGCCTGTTGCTTGTGGGAAATTTAAACTTTGTAACACTGAAATCATTGAAGATCATCTGACGTTTTCTCATCTGGTTATGTTCAAAAGGAATGGCCGCAATACTTTTCAAGTGTATCCTAGAAAAGGAGAAACTTGGGCTCTTTTCAAAAATTGGGATATCACATGGTACAAGGATGTGGAATCTCATAGGCAGTATGAATATGAATTTGTTGAAATCTTGTCAGATTATGTTGAAGGTGAGGGTGTATATGTTGCATACTTAGGTAAGTTGAAAGGTTTTGTAAGCATCTTCATTCAAACTATGAAAGAAGATAACCAGCCATTTCAAATTCCATCCAAGGAGTTATTTAGATTCTCTCACAGGATTCCATCTTTCAAAATGACTGGTCAGGAAGGAGTAGGTGTTCATTTAGGATATTTAGAATTTGATCCTGCATCTTTACCAATGAATCTTGAAGAGATTGCTGTTACTCAAAATTTGGATGTGAAGACTGGGCATAGTTCATGTGGCAGCGAGAATGCAAGGACTTCAAAAAGATCAAAACCCTCGATGTCACCTGAAGATATTGTATCCATTCCCAAGGTCAAAGTTGAAACAAGCAATTTGACTGAGGTAAAGGATTCTCTTGATGATATGGATGACTGCCATGCTTCAGCTTCAACCCCAGAAGCTTTTGAAATTCCAGATGCTCAATTCTTCAACTTTGAATCTGGGAGGTCTCTTGATAAGTTCCAGGTTGGTCAAATATGGGCATTTTACAGTGATGAGGATGGAATGCCGAAATACTATGGTCAGATTAAAAAAGTTGTCACTAGTCCTACTATTGAATTGCATGTTTATTGGCTTGCTTGCTGCTGGCTGCCAGAAAATACCACTAAATGGGAAGATGACGGCATGCTTACTTCCTGTGGCAGATTTAAAGTCCTTAAAACAAAAGATTTTCTCTCTATTTACAATAACCTGTCTTGTATTTCACATCAAGTACAAGCTGATCCTATTGGCAAGAATTACACAATATATCCGAGGAAAGGAGAAGTATGGGCTCTATATAGGAAATGGTCAAATAAAATAAAGTCTTCTGACCTTAAAAATTGGGAGTATGACATAGTGGAAGTTCTTGAAGTAGCTGATTTGTTTATAGAGACTTCAATTTTGGAGCATGTTACTGGTTTTAGTTCTGTTTTCAGGGGAGAGTCAATAGAAGGTTCTTCAGGCAACTTGAGAATACCAAGAAAAGAATTGCTTAGGTTCTCTCACCAAATTCCAGCTTTCAAACTAACAGAAGAGCATGGCGATCTGAGAGGCTTCTGGGAACTTGATCCGGGTGCGCTACCGCCTTCATTCCTATGGCCTTAGATGAAGCTTGGTGAGTAAGTAGCTTTGGGCGACTGATATCCTTGAAATTTGCTAGACTGATAATTTTTTCTTTGGAGACTTGGCCTTTTGTAATTATATGAAACTAGTGTCTGCTGATATGATAGCCCGGTGCAACATTTTGGTACTGTTCCGGCTAGCTCTTGAAGGAAAAATTGACGTTGTTGTGCCGGTTCTTGGTTGCATCGGTGGCTTTGGTTCTAGTTCATTTGAATCCCAGTTATATTGTGAATAGTCTAGTATTGGGCTATAAACTAAGACAGGAACTGAGAGTTTACAACCATATCTATTTTATCATTTTCTATGGATATCTTTCTCTTGCATGTGTGTATGACCGTAGACTTGAGTAGCCATGATGAAAATAATCTCTTTTTTTTCTCCTCTCACTTCTTTCATGCATCTTTTTCAATGTGATTTTAAGAAGTTTATGAAATATAGTAACTACGCCATGGCCGTTTAACATGTTACAATCACTCTTTTGTCCAGGAAAATAAAGGGTTCAAAGTTTTATTTGTCACTTATTTGCAATTTTTACATCCCCTCTATTTTTTCAATGAACACACTTCTTAAAACATTCAACTCAGCGTCGACATCAGTCTTTTTACTTTTTTCCATTGAAGTAGTTTAATGGTATTTGTCCAAAATAGTTTGTGAGTCATTTTAGTTTTTACAAAACTTTTAATCACAACATAAAAATTTAAGCAAGGCAACTCTGCAGTTTTCAGATTATAAAAAGAAAAGGCCCTTTGCAGCTGCTATCAATGGTTGAACTAGAGAATGATTAATTAATTGTTTTTAAACTCACAAAATCAATTGATGCGCATCAGCATAATTGTTGTCTCTTCCGTAGCAATTTGGATGAATTCAGACTACTGGCCAACCAATAGTGTTTCTGTTTCAAATTAGTTGACACAGTTAGTATTTTAATAACACTGTGGAGATCAAGATCAGTTGTAAAGAGGAAGATGACATTGGAACCACAAAAAAAAGAGGAAGATACTGCATCTGGTCTTAATCGTAAGCAAAAAAATATGCCAAATAAAGTTGATGAGTAAGGTTCAAAATTTGGACAAAAATACATCAAGTATCTTTGAGTCGTACTATTATTATGTGATAAAGGAAAATCATATGCACAAAATGGATTGTGAGTTGATAATTTGTGGGCTAATCACACTAGGATTGAAATTTAGTGACTTTAAGGAGAGAAAGTTAAGATGACTATAGTGTAGGTTAATGTATTTTACGAGAGAGAGAAAAATGAAAGAAAAATAGACTTTGTCTAATGTGCACAAACAAGATAGTATTGTACTATATACAAATTTATTTTCAACTATTGAGTCAAAAATCTCGTCATATTTCATTTAATTTAATAAAGACATTTATTAATTTAGTGGTAGAAACAACATTGTGTATGGTGCAAGACCTATATCCTTTGTACACCATAGGGTTGGCCAGAGAAATAATAAAAAGATAAGAAAGAAAGTAATATAAGATAGGCACAAAGTCACTATGACTTTTCCGTCTAAAGTCTCTAAATCGCAATCCAACACATGATAGAAGAAAAGAAATAGTAGAAGTGCGAGTAAATGCCAAATGGCAATAGAAAAAATAGCGTTTTGATTATTATTTGAATAAATTACTTTTTAATTTTAGAGATTAATTTTTATGTATTGATGGTGAATGTTTTTTTTACACATACATCAATGAAATCACACCAAAGTAACACTTCTTAGTTCCTTTAATATCTCATTCACAAACATCTACATAGTGTGATTCGATTGGATACATGTGTAAAAATATTTTACACTATCAATGCATACAAATTAAAACCTTAACTTAAACATCATGAAATTTGTAACCGATAAAACCTTCAATCTGAATATCCCAAAAAATTACATTTTATGCATCACTCGTCACAAGAGCTAACTGAATTATTTTCCAGCCAAAAAACAATTAATTTATTTGTTTCATCATGGAATATATAAAATGCATTACAGATTGATAACACACAGGGCATTTGGTCTAGTGGTATGATTCTCGCTTTGGGTGCGAGAGGTCCGGAGTTCGATTCTCCGAATGCCCCTTTTTCGTTTTAAATTATCATTTTTACCACTGCAGTTTGCATGTATAGATTAAGTATCATGAAATTCTTAACTAGCTGAAGGAAAATTATGAATTAAAACTACTTTAATTATACCAATAGTTTTGGAATTTTTTAATTTACTTTTCATTCTTCTAAAATACATAATTAATCAGCAAGTTTATCACAACAAGAACCTAAAATCCTGCCCTTTGAGTTTGAGTTGAGTTCAAACCATTTGTCTCATCACAATTCTGATTGACACAAAAGTCTGGATTTATTTTAGTGTGTGTAACTGTGTTTAAAAAACATAGTTTATCGTTTATTTTAACTTAAACTACTTATATATGTTAGAAAAACAAAATGTTAGTGTTATACAAAAATGATTGTTTAATTATGATTCAACAACGATCAAACTATTGAGATGCAAACCAATCTATTATTGATACTACACATGACAGTGATAGTAGTGTTGGAGAGTGTTCAGTATGGTGGGTGATAGTGGTAGAGGATGTTGTGTGTAGGTGATAAGGTTAATATTTGGTCAATGTAAACAATTATCAGCATAGAGAGGGAGAGGAAATGAACAAAAAGTGGATTTTTGTTTTGGTGGTGGGGGTTTGAACCCCGGACCTTGCATATTTTATGCGTTGTCTATACCAACTGAGCTGAGCTCACGAGGACAACAAAAGTGGATTTATGAAGAATCTGAGAAAGGCAAAAATTCTTATCATATTAAAAAAAACAAAAAAAAAAACAAAAAAAATTAATAGATAAGATAGGATCCACAATTAATTGAGAAAAAAACAAAAATTCCTTTTTTATGTGTGCACCACAGATTTTTCGACATAGATGAGTAACTGCTAAGCAGCGGTGAAAACTTTGTACCAATATTACGGTGATAAAAGATGGTCTTTCCTATTCAATTTAGACATGGGTTAAATTAAATTTGATATCGCTTAATCATATAAAATAATGGGCTTTTATAAACGTATATTTCACCCTAATTTAATTAAATTAGGCATTTTATTCAATCGTTTGATATTATTTATAGTAATTTACACTTCTTTCCCATAAATTTGAATTCACACTTCTTACTAAATTATATATGTTCCTCCCTTAAGAAGAAAATATTATAAAGTATCCCCTTCTTTAAGAGATGTTTGAATTGCAATATTCTCCCTTAAAAATTAAATATGTATTGCATTTTAATACATTCTAAAATAAGTAAAAAAAATTTATCAATAATAAACTTTAGGCCACAATTTAAGAATTTTTTTTGTTCCTTTGTCACTTTAAATGTCAATGTTAGTTAACAATTGTTTGCTCTAAATTTATCCAATTAAGTGAAATGAAAAAGTAAAACAAAATAAGACAGGGTGACTTTTTTTGTCAACATAAGAAAGTCACTTAATAAACGAATCATTTCAAATCAAAATAAATTTAAAAATAGCAACGTTGATATTTCAAATTTCCGAAATCAGTACTATAAAAAATAAAGACAAAATAAGAAGGAAGAAAAAGAGAAACTTTTCTGAAGATATTCTCATTTTAACCAATGTAACTAACTACTCCTGCGCACGTAACAAACCAAAATAAACTTTCCTCACAATTTCGACACAATAATTTCTGAAATCCTTTTCATTTTTTATTTGCATGGCATTGTCAAATTCAAATTTCAACGTTTCAATTCAATGGCAAAGAACAAAAAAGTTGAACAAAACAAATTAATAACTGTGGAATACAAGGTTTCAATGCATTGTAATGCTTGTGAAAGAAACGTTGTAAAAGCCATATCTAAATGTAAAGGTATTCATTTCATGTCTTGTCTCTTTTGATCATGGTTTTTGATTTGACCCTATAATGCAACAATTACATACACATAGAATAGTATATAATATAATTGTGTAACCATGTTTTTGTTGTTAATTAGGAGTGGAAAAATTCATTACTGACATGAACAAACACATAGTGGTGGTAACGGGTCGAATTGATTCAAAAAAAGTATTGAAGAAATTAAAAAAGAAGACAGGAAAAAAAGTGGAGATTATGTCCACCAAAGATGAAGAGTCAAATGATGAATCTCATGAAGACAGGCTTGTTATAATGCCATCATTTGTGATTGAAAATGATTGTTGCATTAAAACTGAAGATTTGATGGTATTCAGTGATGAAAACCCAAATGCATGTGCAATAATGTAGTAGTCCATTTTAATTCAATATACTATACTATTAGTAGTATTTATTGATTGATTGTGGTGCATGTGTTATGTCAAGCTTTTGCTTGTAATTGATGTTGATAAGAGTAAAACATTGATTTAATGAAGTTTAGTTAATTTACAATATTTGGTTCATTGACTTGTCATGTGTCCTTTTTCCCCATTGAGATTAATGGAACCTGGAACGTATCAAGAAGTAATTGAAGGATTTTCCACTACAATTTCATTTTAAGTTAGTTGAAGTTGACATATTGATTTCTTTGTTTGTATGAATTTGTCATTGGTTTCTTTTTGTTAGAATTAACATTGATTGATGGACTGTGACATTTGCGTGATGCATTTTTTTTTTTTGAGGGAACATTTGTGTGATGCATGTTATGGCTTGTCCCCTTCATATGCTTAATTAACGTATATAAACGCTTAAGCGTGTGTCTCTCACTAATTTAAATGTTTTATAAACGAGTTTCTATCGCACAAAGTGCACCACTGAACATAAAGGATGAATTCTTTTACGTTATGTCACGGCATACTTTATTTTTATATTAATTTTGAAATAGAGTTTAGTGTGAGGGCATGTTCTGCAAAATCATTTACTCACTAAACTTGCAAAATAAGGTTCTTAATTTGACTCTTCTTGAACAATGTTTTTCTTTTAAGCGACACCGTTCAAATTTCGGTTTAGATAACAGAAACAAGGCTTCTCTTTTGTACCCGCAGAAAAAAGTTAAGACTTATTTTCGCCTTTATAATTAGTTAGTATTATAGTGCATGTATGAATTTGCAATAGTGTAACAAAATCATGGCGAGTCACCGTAATTTTGAAAAGCTTCTTTCGAAACTTCACCAAAATTATGGTGTCATTGAGGATTTTGTCACATTGTGATTCCATACGTGCAACTATTTCACAACCTGCATTATCTAGTTAAATAATTTACATCATTACTTCTTCACATTAGACAAGATGAATTAATCACAAAAATGTTGTATCGTGTATATTGAGGGGAATGACAAATTGAACCCCTTTGTATTTTTCTTATGACATGACCTCTAATGCCTCTCTTGTCTGTCCAAGTATGTTGAACACTGTTGCTGCTATGTGAGAGGGTGTAAGACCAGCCATTGACAATTGGTCAGCAGGTGATCCATGGTCAATATATCGGTCAGGAAGAACCACCGGCCTCCACTGCATAGTTGTCATGTAAATCAAAACATGAGTTTCAATTGGCAAGTAGTAAGTATTTTAAGTTTAGAATGAAAAAGGACTTGTTTGCTTCCTTACCTTCAAATTTCCATCTAAAAGTCCATCAAGGGCCATGAACTGAGCAACATGAGAACCAAATCCTCCAATTGATCCTTCTTCTACGGTGATCAGAACCTCGTGTGATTTTGCCAGACTGCGAATCAAGGATCGATCCAATGGCTTGCAGAATCGTGCATCGGCAACGGTTAAGCGCAATCCATGTTGTTCAACTAAGGAAGCCGCAGCCAAACAGTTCTGAACGGCTGATCCGTAGCCCAATAGAGCTACTCTTTCTCCTTCAATTAGTATCCTACCTTTACCAATCTGTTAAAATATCATAACACAAATGTCAAGCCATTTGTAATAGGAACAGTTAAATATATTTTTATTTAGTAAAAAATCATGACTTTTTATGTTTAGTCCCTACATAAATTTGATTCAGCTTTAGTCCCTATTTTTATAAAACTACACAAAAAATAAGGGTTTTTAGTCCCTGTACTTGGTATTTATAGGCTTAAGTCAATAATAACAATTTTTTTACAAAGTGAGGGACCTAATCCAAACAAAAATAAGTGCAGGGACCAATGCCAAAATATGGTGAAAGTGCAGGGACTAATGACATATTTAAGCCGTGTTTACAAAAGCAATTAAAGACGAAAATTGAACATAATTTATGTAGGGCTAAACTTGAAAAATTTGTGAATTTTACCTCAAGAGGAATGCCTTTGTACTCGGTTGGAAGTTCAACACCAATGCCATTTCCCCTTGGGTATCGGAAACAACTTGGTCGATCGTCAATGGCTGCTGCAGTGGCAACCATGTGGCAAAGCTCTGCTTCATCGGAAGGAGCCATCACCACCATGTTGGGTAGGCATGCCATATAAGTGACATCAAATGAACCAGAGTGTGTAGGACCGTCTGATCCAACTAATCCAGCTCTGTCCATTGCAAATCTTACAGGAAGCTTCTGCAAATCCACATCATGTACCACCTGTGGTATGGACATGGAATTCATACTTTAAGCACTAGTTTCAATTTTCAAGTTCATATTTGTGCAATGATTTCGATCTTCAAAGTTAATGATATAAACTAATCATGTCCTGAACACCAAAGTCTATAATTCATACCGCATAAATTTTTGAAATATTGGGAGAGAAGTTCTTTTTTTAATTATTTAAATTAAGGAAGCTATAAAATGTTTCAAAAAATGAATTATGATTGTAATATTATTTGATCATATATCTTGTTATTCTTTCAAAAAATTTAAAAGAGCAAATAGTCACTTTAGTCTCTGATTCTGCAGCTCACTGTCACATAGGTCCCTGACTCAAGATTAAATACAAATAAGTCCCCGACTCAGTACTTCTGTTATCACTTTAGTCCCTGACGTTAAGTTATTTTGTTAAGTGATGATGTGGCATATGAGGTGTCACAGGGACTAAAGTGAAAGTAAAAAATTGTCACTTTGGTCCCTGAACCAAAAATCAATATCCCCAAGTTGAATCTCAAATTCCTAAATCTCAAACCCCTAAATGTCATCTAATTCTCTCCTTTGTTCAAAATCAATCATCCATTAAAAACCAACTTCATTTTAAGCCCCTGACTGTGCATACTTACTATCAGCTAGGTCTCTGACAGTAAACACGAAATTTCACTAAGGTCCCTTACAGCAATAGCTCTTCTATTGTCTTTGATTCTACTTAATAAGATAAGTATTAGATATACATGTGCAAGACTAAAGTTGTAAAATTCAAGAAATGAAGTTAGCTAGCACTGGGAGGAAGATTAAAAAAGTCATAACTTTTTAACTATATGTTTATCAATCTAAACTCTGAAATGAAGAAGTATAGAGAAAAATAAAAAGTAAACAGAACAGTAACAGTGGGTTTTGTGAGCCAATTCACAATAAAGCTAGTCATGGTGTAACCAATATGAAAGATACATGAAACATGAAAAATTTAAACTAAATTCGAGATAGAGATCATACATTTATCAATTATTACTTAACGATCATATTAAGTCATTATGATCAACATAGTCATTATGAAAAATTTAAACTAAATTTAATATGTAAGCATAGTCATTATGTTTACAATCAACATTAAGTCATTAACCCTTCATCAGGTCACTAATAAGTTTACGATCATATTAACGGATGATTGATTTTGAACAAAAAAGAGAATTAGATGACATTTAGGGGTTTGAGATTTAGGAATTTAGGACTTTGAGATTCAATTTGGGGATATTGATTTTTGGTTCAGGGACCAAAGTGACAATTTTTTACTTTCACTTTAGTCCCTGTCACACCTCATATGCCACATCATCACTTAACAGAATAACTTAACGCCAGGGACTAAAGTGATAACGGAAGTGCAGAGTCAAGGACTTATTTGTATTTAATCCTGAGTCAAGGACCTATGTGACAGCGAGCCGCAAAACCAGGGACTAAAGTGACTATTTGCTCAATTTAAAATCTCAAATTTATTACCAAATAGACTTATCCCTCAAAAACCCTCCACACAAGCATACCTCAAAAGTGTAGATATGATACTTCATAAATTTTTCATATGATGGGAGAGAAGTTGTTATTCTACCTGGTCATAGGCCCTTTGCAAGAATGATGAGTATATTGCACAGAAAGGCTTAAGGCCTTCACAAGCTAGACCTGCAGCAAATGTAACTGCATGCTGTTCTGCTATCCCCACGTCAAAGCATCTTGTTGGGAATCGGCGATGGAAGAGATTCATGCCAGTTCCACCTCCCATCGCAGCATGGATTGCGATAATGTCTTTGTCAGCTTTGGCTTCTGCAATCAAAGCCTCGGCAAAGTATGTTGTGTAAGACTGCGTTTTAGCCGCTACTTTGAATTGCTTTCCAGTTGGTGGATCAAACTTAGCAACTCCTGGAAAATCAAACCAACTCACATATCTGTGAGGAATGTAGCAAGTCAAAGCATATATGCCGCTAAACAGATAGATCTTAATTTGAGATTATTCAATATGCTTCTAGTGATGGATAGTAATTGTTCAAAATATATAAGGTCCATTACCATGATACTTGTCAGCGGCTTGCTCTGCGTATGGATATCCGCGGCCTTTTTCGGTGATAACATGGATCAATACAGGACCGGTACTATTAGTAGTTTTGACTTCTTTGAGAATGGCAACTAGATCATCTATGTTATGACCATCAACAGGACCGATATAGTAGAGTCCAAGCTCTTCAAAAAGTGTTGATCCAGTACCACTGATCATACCACGAGCATACTCATCAACTTTCGCGGCCAATTCATGCATAGGACCTCCAATTCGTTTTGTTACTCCCTATAAAAATATCATTTTGTCAAGAGGAAGCTTCAAATGGATTCTCTTGACATGACTCATTAAGTGTATTATTACTCACCTTTGCAACCTCTCTCAATTCTCTCAGAGGTTTGTTTGATTGTAACCTACTGAGAGCACTACTCAAAGCTCCTACAGGTGGTATAGGTCCATCAAGAGTAGCAGTTGGTAAAGAAACTTGTTTGTTGTCATTCAAAATAACAATCATATCAGAATCAAGATATCCAGCATTGTTCATTGCTTCATAAGCTTGACCCGCTGTCATAGCACCATCACCAATAACAGCAACTACGTCATTCTTTCTTCCCTTCAAATCTCTCCCAACAGCCATACCTATTGGTTCAATACAATTGCCAAAGTTAAATCCAGATCAAAATATCACATCATTGAGCTAGAAAGGACAAGATTACTCAGTAATGTAAATATCATATGTTGCTTGAAAAATCAATGTCTTAAACTATGAAGCAGTGACTCAAACACCAGACACGAAACTGACACTGACACATTGACACCGATACTAATTTGAAAAAATGGAAGTTACTAAATAACTAAATGTAATGCATACACAGGTGTCGTGTCAGTGTCAAACACTGGACACGTCTTCAAAATGAAGTGCCAGTGCTACAAAGTTTTAAGAACCAGATGGTAGAGAGAAGAATTACCAAGTCCAGCTGAAATAGTAGTTGAACTATGACCAGTGCCAAAAGAATCATATTCACTCTCAGATCGTTTTGTAAATCCAGACAATCCATTAGTCTGTCTCATGGTATGCATCTTATCCCTTCTACCAGTAAGAATTTTATGAGGGTATGACTGCAAAAAATCAAAATATAAGATTTCAATTTACAACAATTATAAAACAAAATTCCATCCTCAACAAACATAAACTAACCTGGTGACCAACATCCCACAAAATCTTATCCTGAGGTGTATTAAAAACATAGTGAAGAGCAATAGTAAGTTCAACAACACCTAAACTTGAACCTAAATGTCCCCCAGTTCTTGAAACACTGAAAATAACATCAGAACGTAGTTCATCCGCAAGCTGTTTCAGCTCCTGAATCAATCATTCAAAAATTATAGTAATTAAAAACAATGACATTAAGAAGATACATTATATGAGTGAAGTAGTACCTTGGTGGAGAGATTTTTCATATGAATAGGGTAATTAATAGTGTCAAGTAGTGGAGTAGGAGGTCTTTGAGAATAATATTCACCCATCTCAGAAAGTGAAGCATGAACAACACCAAACTTTTTCTTGAGTTTGTTGTGTTGTTGAGAGTGAGAGAAGAAATGAAGACCCCATTGAGAGTGAGAAGAAGAAGGAAGAAGAAGGGTTCTTCTGGGATCACAAGGTGTGACAAAAGAAGGACATGCTAATGAACAGAGATCCATAACAAACAGAAAATGGAAGTGTGAAACTGAAACAATGAATTAATGAATATGTAACAACAACAACCTTTGTTTGTGTTGGTTAATATTATATTATTATTGGTTAAGAAGGAGACGTGGGTGATTGTGAACGAAGTGGAGAATTGAAATTATGGGTTGGGATTCGTACAGCATTAGCTAGCAGCATATGCATTGCTTCACTGTTTTTGTTTTGGAGGTGGAGGTGGTCACTCTTCGTCAATTCAATTGGCCCACGTCATCAGATATCTCAACTGGATAGATTTTTAGATAGATAATAAAATTAATACTCTCAATTTTCACTTTACTTTACTTGCTGGTATCTATCTTCTAGCAACTATATGTATTTATTATTATATTTTTTAAGGCTTAATTGCATTTTTTCTCCTATCTTTTGCAAATTGAACGATTTTGCACCCCCTCTATTTTTTTGAGCGATTTTGCACCACATCTTTTTGTAAATTATGTTTTGTTCAAAATCATCGTTAAAAGAGGGGAAAGGGGGCAAAACCGCTCAAAAAAAATAAAAGGGGTTGCAAAATTGCACAATTGGCAAAAAGATAGGGGTAAAAATGCAATTAAACACAAGAAGTTTCATCTAACCAGAAAGGGGGCAAAAAGATGAGGTGCAAAATTGCTCAATAAAAAAGAGGGGTGCAAAATCCCACAATTAAGAAAATATAGGGGGGAAAGTGCAATTAAACCTATTTTTTATTTGGCTTAATAGCAGTTTTCACCCTCTAACTTTCACGAAGTTGCTATTTTCGCTCCCTAAGAAAAAAATTACAAACCGTCCCCTAAGCTTTGCACTTGTGGCAATTTTGACTCAGTCTACGCTGACACCTAAAAAATATGACACTTAAGTGAAGTGTCACGTCAGTCAAAATTGGCCTTGAGGGCCAAAACTGCCACAGAGACAAAACTTAGGGGGGTTTTGTAGTTTTTTTTTTAGGAGGCCAAAATCGTTAGGGAATAAAATTGTTATTAAGCCTTTTTATTTATGCACAATAAATTCACTTGATGTGTTATTTAGTGCATATGCTGTTAACTTCTTATTTTTCTTTAGTTGAGAATCCTAAACCAGTGAATGGAATGATGGGAATCATAATGCTCTATCATGTTAAACACGCGTACTCTCCTTTTACACTATTTTCTTCCATCATAAAATGTGCATCATGCTTTTGTTAGGTTCTCATAATATTTTTAAATGAAAAACTAAGTTATCCATCAACAAAAGATAATAAAGTTATTTATTCTAATTTTACATCGATCAAAATCATACATTTGTACTGAACTATTTATGTTATGAAATAATTAAATAATATTGATTGATTTCAATTCAGCCTAATTAATTTTACCCACCTTTTATTAATATAGATAAATAAAAAATTGTCATATTCTTATAAGATTTTGGATACTTATTGACTATGGCTCCTATTAGCATGGACCATTATATTACGGGTTCACATGAACTAATGGATTTTGTTGATTTTTTCTACAAGTTAGTTAACATGTGTATGTATACTTCACTTCTTTTTTTTAACATCTCTTAAACTCGAGATAATTATGTATTTTTCTTAGTGATGTTATGTAAACATATAATATTTGACACAGATTTCCTTAAAAAAAAAGAAAATATCTGCCACAATTTATAATTATTGATGTAACTTAAAAAGGGTTAAAAAATAATTCAAAAACGAAATTGTATCTATGACTTATCCATATGAGGAATGATATTTTGACACATAAATTCTTACTTGTTCACTAGACCAACACCCCACATTTAGGCACACACCCATGAAGTTAAAAAAATTAAAAAGAAAATGATTAAAATGATATTGATTGATGTGACTATTTTATTTATCTTTTAATTTTTTTGATTTATGTGTGTGCCTAAATTTTGTGCCTAAATACTTGTGCCTACACAAGACTTTCTCATTTTGACAACCAATTTTATACAACTTTTAGTTACAACCTATTTCCTCTCTTCTCATTAGACAATAACAATAGAGAGAAAAAGAAAGAAAGAGAGAGAAAAAAAGTACAATGAGAATATGAGAGAGAATTGTCACAAAAATTGTTTAAAAATGGTTGTTTAAATATCATTTATCTATCCATATATTGTTTTAGACATCCGAAATGGTGTTAAAGAATCATTTTTCTATTTTTTTCCATTGAAAATACCGGCTATAAATAATTTTTCTTCTATATGTTATAATATTAGAAAATTTATTTTTCTTTCATAAGCAGTACTTCTTAGATTGATCCCCGATCTTAAATTTCTAGCTTCATCCATCCTTGTGTATAGTAAAAATTCTGAACCTTCAATATTCTTCTGTCTTTTTTTTACATGTTACCATAGAAGTGAATCCTGATAATGAAGAGTAAAAGAATTCGATGAAGATTTATTCTTCATAAAAACCGAACTTAAATTCTCTTTGTCAAACAATTACAATTCATGACAAGAAAAACTTCAACACTAACGTGTAACGATGAAAAAACTTCTCCAAATATGGAAGCAAAAGATAGGACATAATGAATTCATAATCTTTGGATGTAAGTTTTTCCAGAAAATTTTACATCAATCCAAATCAAATGAAGGTTTGAGAAAATGTACACAAATAGATTTAAGGGAAAAAAGTCCTTTGTCAATTGCCAATATCGCATGTGTTTCTAATAAGTGACAACGCACTCGTTAGATTTGATATAATATCAACGCATCCACCAAACTTGTTCACATTGCCAATTGCCATTCAATGGAGAAAAAAAGGAAGAGGAAAATAATGGAAAGTGCAACGTATACACAATGTCTAAAGGCATGTTGTTCTGCTCTGAAAATATTGATTTCAAGTAAACTGATTGCAGGCAAAATAAGTTATATTTTGGTACATTCATGTAAGAGGGAGTTGAATTATAAATTTGTGTTAAAATCAATTCTAGAATAAAAAATTACAAAAAATAATAGCTCCAATTAGAATTGCTTTTAGAGTCAGAATCGCAGTTGGCACATGAATGGGACTTGTAAGGCGTCTAATTGCTTGTTACAATATCGTTAACCGACCTTCTTGGTGGCTCCTTATAAGCAAAAACAACACTTGTGAACATTTTTTAGGTTTTTAAGGATTAACACTGTAAAAAAAGTAAAATACTACATGGCAGCACAAAATAGTAAATATCAAAACATCGACCCTGGCAAATTATCTATCCTTGGGATTTGGGAATCTGCTATGGAATTAAAGTGAAACCAAAAAAAGGGTGCTGTTCAAACTCCAAAGATATAGATAGATAGCTAACAAAACAAGTTTTCAACTACAGAAAAGAACCAGTACTCAGAAAACAAACACCATTGCCTATTGCCTACTAGGGCAGTATCTACTTAAATGACAACACCAAGTCAAACCATTATCTATTGGAATTGTTTTCGATATACTAAAATAAACATAACAGATTTTCCATCGATACATCAGTGTCTTTCAAAAGGTCGGAGTTTATCTCCGGTAGGTCGGTCATTGGAAAGACCAATTTGAGCACCACGGAACCTCGCATGCTTGGTAGAAAATCAGCGTGGACTGCATAAAGATAAAAAAAATTAATCACTGATTATCTAATTCAATTCAAGACGAAGTTGAAAATACAAATCTCTCAATGTAAAGAGATCATGGTTCACATGCAACTTGTGCTCAATATAATAATACGAATTCAAACGTCAACTTCACTATAAAGTCACCTTGTAGAAAATATACTTAGTTAATCTAACAACAAAACTGACACAAGATGGTATTTAGTAATACACAAATAGTAGAATTATTTAGCTTAACAATTAGAGCAGAAAATAAATAACATTGTCAATTTTAAATTAAAAAAAAAAAAAAAAAAAAAAATT
>Ga0228711_1004065_pt1 | contig 22649 bp, 14 predicted proteins | sample MedpolnodulmetaG_2_FD_177996 | JGI IMG/M metagenome (GOLD analysis project Ga0228711, IMG submission 177996) | Root nodule microbial communities from Medicago polymorpha collected in Santa Monica, California, United States - brown nodules | ecosystem: Host-associated > Plants > Roots > Nodule...
CTCCCCTCCCCTCCGTTAAAATCCCTCCCCTTCCCTCCCCTCCCCTCCTAATTCTCGAACCAAACGGACCCTTAAGATCAAACTTTCGAGACCATAAAATTGTCCTTGCATGTTGTTGCTTGCTCCATCATAACCTTGTCCACGAATTCTTGAAGTAATAAGACTATGCTTGCAAAATAGATCGTCTATGGCAATTTTTAATGAGATGGTTGTTGTAGTTGTAACATGAACAATGCCTAAAAATTGCTCAATAATACTTCCATATTCGTTAACATATCTCATAACAACAACCATTTGTTCCTTATCTGATACGTCTCTTGATTCATCAACAAGAATATCAAACAATTCATCTCCAAGATCCTCAATAATAACTTTAGTGGTTTCCATGACGACGGCATTAACAATTTACTTTTGAATAGACAGACATGTCATTTTATCATTTTCAAGAGCATTTTATAATACAACTCACTCCACCTTCTTTTTTCTGTTAGCAAACCATCTAAGCATTTCAAGGAAGTTTCCTTGATTATAAGATTCTATTGATTCATCACGACCACAAAAAGGGAATCCTCGCTTCAATAGAAGTAGAATGCAATCAATTGAGGCCGTCAACCACCTTCGATACAAGTTACGAGTTGTTTGAGAAGGCTTAGACATCAAAACTTCAATATGGTGATTTTGTTTCATCAAATCTTCACATTTCTTCCAAGCAATATTGTGAGTAGAATTATAGCCTCCTCCAACATGTGAGAGTGAGACTTCTTATTCCATTTTTTGAATCTCTATGTTATCAATGTATCACCACCAATCTGCTTTCCAAAATTAGGTCTAAAAAGATAGCAACAAAAAAAAAGTTGCAGCGTCTTTTTTGATATTGCACTCTAACCGATTACCATATTCATTAAACCAAGAGGGACGAAATCTTCTCATTGAATTTCCACCAATTTTTCTTTGAGGAAACTTGTGTTGAATAGGTTGGCATGGTTCTCTTTGCAAATATGTTTTGCGTATTATCTCTTGATCATTAGGATGATGCTTTTACGTTTTAGGCCGCTTTCCAGGATCTAACGGTTACTCTTTCAAATTACATGGAACATGTTGTTGTTAAGAATTAGATCCTTGCTCATGCGATTGTAATTTTCTCTTAATTTTTTTTCCCATAACTCCTACAACAACCCACACAATAACAAACTTTAAGATCTGACTGATATATTTGTGAAATAAAAAAATAATATTCTTTCACAACAAATTGCAAGTTAAGGACCACTTTGGGTAAAAATGTTATCATAGAAAAGTATATTAATTCTATCTATGGGAATTCAACCTCTTTTTTTTTTTTTGTGTGTCAGTTCTTTGTGATCTCTTAAATTACTATATGCAAGAGTGAATGACATGGACATGTAACAAAATTAAATTCCTCAAAAAATGTAACAAAATTAAAAACAATGCTACATAAACAGTAAAAGTTACATTCCATATCAAGTTAAGCAGTTTTTTTTGTTTCCAACAACACACAAAGTCACAAACATATGTAATGCAATTCACAGTTTCGCACACTAAAATGTCTTACGGATTATATACATTGTAACACTAATAAAAAAAGAAGAAGCTTAGTAAAAGATATATCACAAACTAAAACCCTATCTCATAAGATGGCTTTAGATAACAATACTAAAGTTTGATTGATTAAATATGACACACTATTATTGTAACTAACTAAAATGAGCAAAATGACGCCGTATATACCATTATATAACCACAAAACAGTTCATCTTATAGACACAAAAGAGAGGCCAAATAACTAACACAAGCACATCATTATGGACAATTCATCGTATGGACACAAGTATATAATTTTAGAAAACCACAAAGATATATAACTTTCAAAAACAGTTCATCTTATGGATACAAAAGAGAGGCCAAACAACTAGCACAAGCACATCATTGCGAATCAACCATTAAAATTGAAACTCCACGTGAAAAATATGACTTTGAATTTGTTGTTCACAATCATTACTTTTACAAATAAGCCATAAGTGTTAGATTTTTACTTTAAAACAATTCTCTAATCATTTCACAACACAAACATATCGTTTGGACCTCAATTGCGTATTCAATCAACTAAATTATTACAATTGAAGTCATGTAAAAAAATCCCAAATTTCAAAACTCTAAACCGTACCGTTTCAATTAATTATCTTAATGGTAGTTTCAATGTTGTCGAAGGCTTAAAAATGTTGCTTTGTGGTTGTACAAGTGAGGAGGACAACGAACTAAGGTGGAGGCAGTGGTGGTTCGAGCTGCAACATATTTTTAAGATAGAGATAAATCAATGAGGTTGTAGATGGTCGTGGGGTAGGCTCGCGAGAGTGAAGAAGAAAGGGTTGAGTGGTGGCGCGACAACGTGTGGTGGTGGTGCTACCGCTAAAGTGAGAGAATGGTGGTATTGGAGGAAGAAGGGTGTTCAGAGAGTATAGTTTAGAGAGAAGTTGAAATGTGTAAATGAATGTGGCGAAAGTGTTTTAGATCTTGGGATAGCTGATGTAAAAAAAAAGTGGAAGTTCAAAATGAAAAAACAAAAAAGAGTTATATGTATAAAAATTAAAATTTGAATGCTATGTGACTCTGCCACTACCTTGATCCTCCATGGACATGGCTTCTCTATTACTACCATTTAGATTATAATAAATATTTATTTTAAATAATTAATTCTACCTAATGTCACAAAATATATAACATAAAAAGTTTACCTAAGATATCATAAGTCATAAGTACTTTAATAAAAAAAAAGGCTATTTTAAACACTAACAACTAAAATAACATAGTCACAACTTACCACTCACATTATTGTAAAAGATTTTTTTCCTCTTGCCAAGATTTCTTTTGGTTGATAAGGATTAAAATCATATCTTGCAGGACTCTGTATTTTATTTTTCTTGATATGGTAAGAGATAAAGATCTTGTACCTCTATTCAAAGAAATCATCTACTTAATTGCTTACCTTAGCTCTTCATCTTTTCCATGCTCTTGTCCTTTCCCTCCATATTTGGTAACACTCTCATTTTCAAGGCTAAAGTCACATAAAGGCAAACAATTAAAGTTACAAATCCAAATTGATGATATCTAAACCAGCTACAGCTTCATGATTTAATTCATCTGAACTTAAATCAATTATTATAATTTTTCACGTATCTTTTCCCTCCATATTTTTTTTTACTTCTCTCTCACATTTAAATCTCGAGTCACCTAAAGACAAATATCAGTTACATATCCAAACTCATACAATCAAATTCAAATTCATCGGATCCAAATTTCGAAATACATTTAGTCAGATCCTAATTCATTCGGTGTCAGAATCTAATTCATCTAAACTTTATTAATTCTCATAAAAAATAATTTTGTTAAAATTTAACTATATATATTCTTTTTAAATCTTTGGATGAATCTCCAATTTCACAACTTTGCAAAAACTTTGTTCATAATCAGAAATCCCTAACCCTAACGGCTAAATCAGCCCCAAATTCTCTATCTTCTCTCGCTCAATTTCACTCAAATTCAATCCACAATGAGCAATGAATCTGAATCCGAAGTGCGTTTTTCTCTTTCACTACCTTAAATTTTCACTCTGAATTCTTCAATTTCTTTCTTACTTTGTATAACTAATCTAAACCCATTTTCCCATTTTCTTGTAGGTGTGTGATAATCCAATTCCATCTCCAAAAATTGGTAAATTTTCGACTTTTTGGTTTTTAGGTTTTTGATTTTTGCATTATGCAATGTTTTTGTTTAATTTAATAAAAAAATTAAATAAAATTTGTATAGGTAAGAGGCAATGTGAGGATGAAGATGAGAAGGAAGTGATTACAAAGAAGCAGAAGATAGACGAGGTTGTTGAAATGAAAGAGATTAAGGAAGAAACTGATTCAGATTATTTGAAAATTGGTAATTTTTTTATTTTTTCCCCTCTTTTATTTGCTTCATTTTTTCAATTTGGGTTTAGGATTTAGATTTTTTGCACTAGGGTTCAGTTTATTATGTACTGTTTCTGTTTAATTTAAAAATAATTATGTAATGTTATACAGGTGAGGATGAAGATCGGAAGGAAGTGATTACGATGAAAGAGATTAAGGAGGAAATTATTTCAGATGATTCTGAACATGATAAGGTAATGTTATGACAGAAATTATGGCGATTACAATACGAATTAGTAAGATTGGCTTTTTAACACAATTATCTACCGTGTTTTCCGCCAAAGTTGGGAATAAAACGGGTTGCTTTGCTTCGTGAACAAAAATGTATATTTAGCATTTTAATTTCTAAATTATCAAAGCTTCAGTATCATTCCAATATTCGTACAGTGATATATTTTTAGAAAAGAAGATCTTGTGTACTGTTTTGTTGATTCTGGGTCTGATTTATTTTTTGCTTGTGTTCAGAAACTTGAAGCTAAAAACGATTCTGCTACTGGTTGCGGTCCCTCAGAATCATTGGATGATGGTATCTCAGATTCTGATTCTCACAGAAGCTCTGGCGAGGATAATGTAAGTACTGAGTTATTGACTAATGTTAGTGGTTGATTCTTGTGCTGTTATATAGGTGTAAAGAAACATTGGTTAGTGCTTTGAAAATGAAAATCAATGATTTTCAATGTTCATGCATAATTCAGTTAGAAGAAAATAGACGGTGTATTTTAGTTTGTAGCGTATTGATGTGCTACTTAAACCTATCTGACTTCATCTAGAATCACAAGACTCATTCAGTTGTTGGCGGGGCATCTCAGGTGTGTGTTGATGGATCTGATCTTTGGGATGAAGAGGCACAAAATATAAAGATGGAAGTTTTAGTGTATAGAATTTTGTTATTTGTTCTTATCTTTTATTTGCTTTTTTATCTTATTTTTTCTTCAAGATGAATGCTGCATCTGATGCTGAAAAACATGACTTAAACTGTTAAAATGGATACTTCTAGTGATACTGATAGTTTAGATGATGAGGATGATAGCTTTGATGATGTTGAACAGTGCAACACTTCTTTTGTACATATAATTCTTTTTTAGCAGATTTTTTACGATCTTGGTGCCTTTCTTTTCATTGTAGCCCGATGATTTGGAGAGTCCAGAGTACATTGGGGAAGAAGTAGTGGAAAAAGTCTCCGAAACGCATCAAGAAAGGGTAAGCACTTCATAATATATTTTTCCTTTCTTATTTATGTTTATTGAGGCATAGTAGACATGGAAGAGATTAAGGATGTATAAAATATTCGATACTGCCTTATTTTTAACGAAAGTTGTAATTGAGTGATTTTTTTCTTCCTGTAACGTAAATCACCAAATCAGTTATGTGATGTTATTTCCTGGATTTTTGCAGCACGAAACCCCAGTCACTGTAAACGAAAAAGATGCTCCATCGAAGACAATATGTGTTAGAAACTTGTCATATAGTGTGGAACGGACTGATATGTATGTATTATTTTTCACGCAACTTCTTGTCGATTATGTTTTTGATTATGTTTCTAATTTCAAAATTATTCAGGGAAGACATTTTCAAAGATTGTGGTGAAGTTGTTGATGTTCGTTTCAACACAGATCGCGAAGGGAGGTTTAGAGGCTTTGGATATGTTGAGTTTGGAACAGCAGAAGCAGCAAAAAAAGTAAGTGTCATTTTTCAGCAAAAAACAATTCAAAGATAGTTTTGCCTTTGTAAGCTACAACCTCGTATACTGTTCATATATATATGTTAGGGTAAAATTTTGTAAGTGACAACCTCGTATACTTTCATATATGTTAGAGTAAAATTTGAACAACTTGAGTTTATTGTATTCGTAGTATTCCAATGGAATTATTAATAATGTTATAATTATTTTAAGTATCGTAATTATGTAATTAAGTAATATGGGCAATTTTGATTACATGTATCTCTAGTTATATAATTATAATTGGGTGACTGTGCAATTGAAACGGGGAAATCTCTTTCATGATCTTATTAGAAGACATTGCTGCACATCTTGTAAATATTATTCTTGTTTTTATTATCAAGTAATGTAATGCATTTTAATAACGTGGTTCCGTAACAGACTCGTTGAATCAAGAAGTATTGTTGTATAACTTCATGTTAACATTTTTATATGCAGCAGTACTTTAGTTTAAAAGGTTCACTGGTTACAACTTTTATACTTGTCCATAATACAATAATTACCAAGTGTTCTCTTAGTAGGGGCCGTTGACTATATGCATCATCCAACCCGGTGTCTTTGCATAACATTTAGTTTTTGTCGGGTGTTGATATTGATATGTCTAGGTTTTGTTTTATACGCTCTTATATTGATTGTGTTGAGATTGCTTTTGCATCAGCTTTGGGTATGTTTGCTGTACCCTTACCCTATGCAAAGACATATGGAGTTGAGTCTTTTTTTTTTTAATAATCACAGGCCCTTAAATTGGATAGTACAGAATTATTGAACCGTCGCATGAGAGTTGATATAGCTATAGAAAAGAGCGGCTATCCCCCCTGTAGAAGGTAATTATATATATCTTCTATTCTTGCATATGGTGTGTTTGATTAGCTTTGAGTAAAACAATGATTTTATAATGATAATGATATATCTGTTTAAGCACTAACGGATCCTTTTAAGTAGAACAATTTTATGCTCTTTTCTTGATTAACAAATTTTATTATCTATACTATATATAAAGAAAACAGCCCCTTTCAACTTTTTTGGGCTGGCTTTTTCTTTCCAAAAATGCCCTCAATTTTCAATACAAATAACACATGTAACAAATACATAAGAATACATTTAAATATTAAAATAAAAGTGTAACAAACACAAATGTCCAATTTTTTCCTTTATCATTTAAAAAGTGTAACACATTAAATGAGTCTATCTATACTTACTTTTTCATTATCCCAATTATACCCTTAAACAACAACTTTTTCTATAAGAGAGAATTTTGTTGGTGTAATTAAAAAAATAAGAATTTAGATTATATTTTTTTGTTAAATTGTTGGTTTCATTGATCATTATCCCAATTATACCCTTAAACAACAACTTTTTCTATAAGAAAGATTTTTGTTAGTGTAATTAAAAAAATAAGAATTTAGATTATATTTTTTTGTTAAATTGTTGGTTTCATTGAAATAGATAATCATGGTTATTGATTTGTATAATATGAAAGCAAATTTTTTTTAAATTTTTACTTTTAATCAAAACTAAAATTTCATAAAAAAACACCGTTCATAATTTTAAAAGTTAGCGCAATAAAAAGAGCGGAAAGACGAGCACGTGAGTGCCCGTCTTTTCGCTAGTCTTTATAAATTTTGGTAACATGTTTTTTTTATTAGAAAACATGCTTTTCATGAAACCTTCCTATTAGACCATTGCAAATGTATGTTGAAACTTCCTTCAATAGGCCTTTGCAGGTCTGGTCCTTCCTTAGACCATTCGGTTTGAAATTAAAAGGAGTTTTTCAAAGCATAAACAAACAAGCCCCAAATATTTTATATGATTCTTTTAAATATCTTGCCTTATGCCGCATCTTCTGATTTCCTTGTTAATAATTTTAGCAACTTGAGCAGCTCAGTCCATACGGGTGGAAATCTTCAGTCTCACCCTCACACTGTAAAGGGTGTTGATGCATCTATTGTAGAAAACAAGGTGATTTTCTCATATTTTCATGGTTAAATTAGTGTTTTTAACAGTAAATATTGCATGTGCATGGAGATGTTTGATGCTGCTTCCGTTGAAACGAGAGTAGTAAATGACCAATATCCTTTCTTCCTGCAATTTCAATTTGCTAATCAGTTTTGTGTTACTTTTCTGGAATTTTGCAGCCTAAAAGCCCAGCTACACCAAATGAAACAAATGTTGCATCAAAGACCATATATGTCAGAAATTTGTCATACACTGTGGAACGATCTGATTTGTATGTGTATATCGTTTAATTTTTTGTGTTGATTCTACTGCGTTATTTCCTGTTTGATTATTCTCATTTCATTATTTTCAGGGAAAATATTTTCAAAGATTGTGGAGAAATTGTTGATATTCGTCTCCATACAGACCGCGAAGGGAAATTTAAAGGCCATGCACATGTTCAGTTTGCAACAGCAGATGCAGCACAAAAGGTAATTCTAGCGATCGTTCAAGTCATTTTAGAACTGCCAAAAAGCAATAATGCCATATACTTTTCATATATACTTATGATAAAATTTAGCAGTTTGATTTTATTCCAAATACTTTTTTCTTTCCTTGAATTTCTGATGGAATTTATTGATTTAATTTGGTTTCTGTTCCAATCTCAAATCCATAACAACACATTATTGAGGTAATATCCGCTTTGGGTATTGTGTAAAACCTTCATGGTTTTGTGTATAAAGCGTCTCGTTAGGTAGAGAAGTGTGGATGTTATTCAAAACTACCCTTAGTCTCGATTCCCAAACAATGTGGGACCTTTTGGTGCACTGGAACAGTAGTCCGCAATCGAGGCTAAGGGGCTAAAGGGTCTGTCAGCCCTCCAGTGTGACATAGGTTCGACCCCTACCTGGTGCGCCAATTTTCCGACCTCAGGTCCATGACACTGCATTTTTGAAGTATTGTCTGTTTTGGGTCTTATGTAAATCCCTCACCGTTTTGTCCTTTGTAAAAGGCACCTCGCTGGATAGAGTAGTTTGGGGGCTGTTTATAAAACTACCCTTAGCCTTGATTCCCAAGCAACGTGAGACTTGAGACTTTTTGCTGTACAGGAACAGTTCTTGAAACTACTTATTCTACTTCAATTAGGTGGTGTAGGATTTATTATTGTTGATATTGCAGCCTTAAATTATGATGAGCATGGTACGGTTCATGGTTGATTTCAAGAAGCATATGACCTTGTCAATTAGCATCATAAACATTCATGTTGTAATTTTCTATAATTTAAATTCTGTGTCTTATGAGACTACAGAGGTTGCATTTATATTGTATTTACAATTAATACAAAATTAATGTGATTACTAATTCCAATCCCATTAGCAACTAATTACACAAGGATATTTTATATACGACTAATTACACAACATGTGACTTCTAACACAAACACTATGAATGTGTGGGTTTTTTGTTATTGTGAATGGGAGATTCATGCATTTGCAATGTAAATGGGGAAATTCCTCGGAATCAGTTCTATAAAAAATTTGTTGATGGGAGATTCATGAATTTGCAATGTAAATGGGGAAATTCCTCTGAATCAGTTCTATAAAAAATTTATTGTACCTCTAATAGTAATACCCAAGCTGTATGAGTGTGTGATTTAATTAAAAAACTTTGTTGCCCATGAGTTGTAGTTTTATTTTATTTGTATAAGTTTAGAAAGTAGCACACTATGGGCCGCTACTACATTAGCTGAGCACTTTAGTGCAGCGGCCAGTATAGCAGTTGTCGCGGCGAGATAGCTCCACGCCATTGAATGAGATCGAACATTCAAAAAGCAGTCTCTAACATTTAAATATTAGATTTTCTGGTTGGGTTATTTTAGGAATTTTGCAATTAATAGATACCAGTATATTTCACTCCTACTGTTATTTTTTACCCTCCTCACTAGCCAGTCACAGATAATTGTTGAGTCTTCGTGTATATGATATAAATTGTCATTTTTTTTATGCAAGTGGCCATGCTGCTATCTGCTATCCTACTATAGTGTTTTTGGGGTCAGTTGCCATGTGTTTGCCTTATTTTAGGATTCATTTGGTACATTGTGCTAGGCTTGATAGCATACGTTGATACACTGTATTATGATCTAAGTACCGTGTTTTACTCCATTGGATACCCCTTTATCATTAAAACATATGATAAATCAATCATTCCTCGAGGGGTGAATTTAGGCCAAATTGGATTTTAACGTATAACCTTTTGAACAAACTTTTCTATTGGGACCGTATGGTTTGTCTACCCTTAGTAAATGACAAATAATGACATATATAGGTTTCATCCCCCTCCCCCCTGTGTTGCTATGCCTCTTGCATCTTCTATGCTTACACTTGTTGAATTCTTCCAACTTAAAGACTTATTGAGTTAATCAATTTTCTTTTCTAATTGTAGGCTCTTGTGTTCAATAAGAAAGTATTTTACAATCGTCTTATGTTCGTTGGTATCGCTTTTGAAAGGGGTATATATTCCCCAAATAGAAGGTAATTATTTGTTTTTTTTTTTGCTTGTAGTGTGTATGTGTGTAAGCTTCGAGGGAAAAAAGCACCTTTATGATGATGTAACTTTTTTAATTATTATTGTTTTTTGATAAACACTAAAACTGTTTTTTCTGAGGTGTTTGTATTTTATTTAGAACCTTAGCTAATTATAAAATCTTTTGTACACATCTTTTGATGTTTAAAGCATTTTTCAAGCATAATCAAAAGAGCCTTTATTAACTTTTATTGATCCATTTCAATCAATATCTTCCCTTGTACTAACATCTTCCTATTTCTCTTTCCTTAATATTTAAGCAATTCGACCTGGAGCAGCTCATTCCATAAGGATGAAAGATTTCAGTCTCAAACTATACCTGTGAAGTGTTCTGATACATCCCTTGCCGAAGACAAGGTAATTTTTTCTCGATCATATTAGTTTGTTGCATCAGTTTCTGCACAAGATTGGATGAATCGCTTTTTTTTTTCCTTCATATTCACATGGTTTTATCGGTGTTTTTATCTTTATTTTATTTACTTGTCAATGCTGCTGACAAGTTCACTTCTTTATTGGAGTATAGTTGACTTGTGCAAAGGATGTTAAGGATATAGAGATGTCTGATGCTGATGCTGCCTCTGCTGAGAATAAACTTGTAATTGACCAATATCCTCTCTTATTGCAATGTAAAATATCAAATCAGTGATATGATTTTATTCCTTAAATTTTGCAGCCTGAAACCCCAGCTACCCAAAAAGAGAAAAATGCTGCATCAAAAACAATATGTGTTAGAAACTTGTCATTCGATGTGCAACGGGCTGAAATGTATGTATTGATTTTCTTAGTGGTTCTTATTGATTATTATCGGTTTAAATTTTTTACTTTCAAATGTTTTTCAGTGAAAATATTTTCAAAGATTGTGGAGAAGTTGTTGATGTCCGTGTGCATGTGGATGTTGAGTTTGCAACCGCAGAAGCAGCAGAGAAGGCAAGTCTTTTGACCTTGTATAGTCTTTACAAATCATTTTAGGACTGCTAATAGTATTCCATGGATAGTTGTACATTTGTACTTTTGGAAGCTATACTTTTCTTATATAGTATGGGTAAAATCTAAATGTGTTGATTTTATTATGTCTTTCTCATTCCCAGTATTTTCTATAATTTTTATTGATGTTCGATTATTGAAACAAATTGCAACCCTATATTTAGCTGTGGTTGGGGCTTTATTGTTATTGTAGTTAAAGGTACGGAATGAAACATGGTTTTGTTCAAGTATATTCCTATCTTCATTGGAATCTAATGCTGGATTGGCATCATAAATGTGACTATATACTATACCATGTTAAAGCAGTAGTGCACTAGTGCATAACTATGCAATAGAAAAGGGGATATTCCTCATCAGTTCTGCAAAATATGTATTGTACCTCAAATAATGAAGATCCAAAATGTATGATTTCCATGGTCTTTTTAAAATATTTTGTAATTTGTAATTTGTAAATATATCTTGTTTATACGTGGAATGATCAAGTGTTGTCATATAAGTTCATGCAAACTTTTTAAGTCATGCCATGGTAGGTTGTGTTAATTCGTTCATAAGTTGCAACTTGTATACTGCTTCTTATCCTACAGTGTGGTTATGTATTCTAAAGCTGGCTTCAATATATGTGCATAATATAATAACAACCATGCCTTTTCTGACTTTTGCCTATCACTACATGCATCATTCAACCCTATGATTTTGTGTAGGACATTTGGTATGTTTAGGTTCTCTTATATAGTTTTATCACTGTTCAATGCCCTTTGGTTATAACGTTGAATTCATTTATCCATGCAAAGACAAACTAAGCTAATAATCAATTTGTTTTTCTTATCATAGGCTCTTGAGTTGGATCACACAAAATTGGCGAACCGTCCCGTCAAAGTAGGTATAGCTCCAGGAGAGGGTGAATGTTTCCCCAATAGGAGGTAATTGTTACACACCCTTTGTTTATGATGATTTTGGACAAGTTTGGCAAAAAAATGCTTTTATAATCGTTGAGATATTTTAGCACAGTATTGTTTATATACTATCCCATTTTTAATTGATTCAATTCCCTAATCTTAGGAATCGAGTAGGTTAAGCCGCATGTGTGTTCGTGTTTATTTCCTAGTGGTTTATGTTGATGACATTGTGGTTACTATTGATGATTATGAGGGTATCAAGGCATTTAGACAAAACTTGTTTAAGACATTCAAACTGAGGACATGAATCCTCTACGTTGGGGTTAAGACAGCTCAATCGAAGTTGGGTCTTGTTATTTCTTAGAGGAAGTATACTCTTATTATTTAAGAGGACACATGTCATATAGATTGTAAACCACTTGGCACTCTCATGAATCGTAATGTAAAGCTCATTCTTAATCAAGGAAGCCTAGATATACTGATGATTAATGGGAAAATTAAATTGTTCAAATTCTCAAGTATATAAGAGGTCACCTTGGAAAGGGGCTTGTTTTCATTGATAGGGAGCAACACTCGTTGGGCAGAAGATGCAAGTGATAGGAGGTATACTTCTTGTCACTGCATAATCATGGGCGGAGGTCTGATTTCATGGAAGAGCAAAAAGCAAACTGATATTTCCTGGTCGAAGTACAAAAGTCGAGTGATGAGTACCCAAATGAATGGTTTGTCATTCAATGTGCTTATCATTGGCAACTTTAAATAAGTAATTTGAAAATGATGAAGTTGATGGAACTGAAATGATAATGAAATTTAAAGAGGTAGAATTATAAGCACAAGATTGATAGAATCGTAACAAGAAATAACAAAAAATGGAGAAGATAGGATTGTGAATGGCGCAACACTCAAGTTTCCAGGGAGAAGATGAATGGTAGATCCTGGGGAATGATCACCACAAGAAAACCTGGTTTCTTGATAAGATCAAAATGGATGGTCCGATCCAGAACCAAAGAGTCAAAACTCTCACACTTACACAAGGTATATTTTCAGCAAAATTCAACTACTCCCTCCGTCTCATTATAAGTGTCCATTTTGCAATATTTCTGTCTCAATTATTTATCCCTTTATAAAACCAATGCAACATTTATTAATTTTTTCCACTAATATACCCTTATCTATTGTATCTCAACTCACCTAGCTACTCCACTAACTACTATTAATAAGGGTATTTTAGTAAATGAAACCTTTCATCATTGAAATCAACACAACTAATCATCATCTTAAGAAGTGTGCAAAACTCAAATGGGACACCTAAAATGAGACGGAGGGAGTAACTTTTTCGCCAAGTCTGGCATGAATACATATAGCTAAGGAAAGGGTTCATTGCTGGTTGTTACAAAGAGGAAGAACCAGGTAAATAATTAGCCTTACTAGTGACAAGTGTAACTCCTTTTCTGCAATTCCTTTGTCGCTTCTTTATGACTTGGTAGGTTACAAACCAAGCAATTCCCATCAGCTCACTATTTTATTTCAACTTGAACCAATTAAAAACAGTGCAAATGCACTGCATCTCGTGCGCCCATGTCATTTTCATGTGGACATATGTAGTTGACCAATTTAGGCTCAATTCCTTCTAATTTGGGCTTTACTTCCATGGTATTTGTCACCATTTGGTTTAAGGCCTTCTTATCTTTCTTGGCACGTGCCTTTGCCATTGGTCTTCTTAGTCCTTGAAGCACTTCACTAGAGTCCTTGCTTATTATGTCCTCATCACCAAGAATCAGGCTATGGCTCGTGCCATATGTGAACTTTTGTAGTTCGAACCTTTCTTGCAAGAAGTACAATTTTGTGAGGCTGATCCTATGGAACTTGTGTCTTATCACCCGTAAGCTTTGCACCTCTCCCTCAATCCTGTTTATCACGAGAGGACAAAGAATATAGAAGTTGATTATCATTTCATTATAGAAAGGGCTCTCTCTGGAGTCATTAGAACTTTGTGAATTCTGACGATCAACTTGAGGATACATTTCTAAATCGCTACGGTATCCTCATATTACTTACATATGTGACAACTGACAAGTTGGATGCATGGGATGTATATTCTCCATGTTGAAGGGGTGGGGATGGGGGAGGGGGGTTGTGGTGTTGGGATATAGTAGGATTTGTTTCGATACTATCCCTTTTTAATTGATTCTATTCGTTAATAGGGATTGAGTACATTAAGTCTAATGTATATGCACTGTGTTCTCCTTTATACAATATTAGTGACTCTGAAGAGTAATAATGTGTTTTATTTTTTAGAGCTTTTTCTCGTGTTACTTCTCTATGGTGTTTGTGTTTTTATTGGAATTTTTTTTCTTACAATGTTGTATTTTTATTGACAATCTTTTCTCATTATTATAAATATTTTCAATTCTGGCACAAGCATACTATTAGTTAATCTTGATTTATTTGAATATCTTGTCTCATATCTACATATCTTTCCTGTTTCCTTGATAACAATTTAAGCAGCTTGAGCGTCTCATTCCAGAAGGGTGAAAGTTTTCAGCCTCTAACTGTATTTGTGATTGGATTTGATACATTCGTTGCAGAAGAGAAGGTAGTTAATTTTTTTTTCTCAGTATTTGGTTGCATCCGTTCCCGGAGTAGATTGCATTGCTCTCTCTCCATTGCATATTTGCATGGTGTTGGTCTGTAAATATTGCCTGCTTTGGCCTTTCAGATAAAAGCTAGCCTGAAAGCACATTTCAGTCCTTGCGGAGAGATTACAAGGATCTCGTTGCCTAGATATCATGATTCTGGTAATATTAAGGGGTACGTCTATCGTTCTCCTGTAACCTGTGATGTACTATTGAATATTTTGGCATGTCAATGTCATTACCTACTACCCTTCCCATATCTATCTATAAGTTTACACTGGACGAGCTTATCAAAATATTGTCAGGATTGCACTGTATCCACATGCTTGTCTGCAATTTGATTTTGAAATCCGACTCGTGCAATGAATGTTCACATATATTTTTCACATAGATTTTTCTGTGGCTTGTGATATTGTTAAACGGAACTGAACAAATCCTTGATGGTTTTCAAATTATAGTTTAGATGGTTGTAAACTGCTCAGATGATTTATTGAACTTTACCTGACAAATCATTCAAAGACTAATATAAATTTCCATATGCAGCATTATTTGGATATCCTAACTCAAACTTCAATTTTTCAGTGCCATTTTCTTTTTATCTTCTAACTGGTTTGTACTCTTATTTTTTTTGGACCTGCTTGATTACATTATTTCTTGTTTATGAAAATTATTTTACATAGTTAATATCAGATGATTTCTGGTTGTATTTGCTCATCACTTAAGCTGTGGAATGATTTCTGCTTCTTAATGCCAGTTTATGAATGTTCCTTTTTTTTTTATTTTTAATCATTAACATTTCCCTTTTGTATATCCCATGCTTTCCCCAGAGGTTATATTTAACACCATAGGTGCAACTTCAGTTTACATTTTTTATATCTATATAGGGGGCAATAAAAAGACTTTTTCTCATGCTTTCATCAGTGAATAATTATCTACAGCTCTGTTCTTGCATTTTCAAAGATAAAATTGAATCAATACGCCCAACATTGCTTGGTGTGGAATAGGTCAGATTTTTGAAAAAATGTCTAATCTCCTGACAGACAACAGCATGAATTAGCTTATTGAATACTCTCTCTCTCTCTCTCTCTCTCTCTCTCTCTCTATATATATATATATATATATATATATATATATATATATATATATATATTTATGTATGTAGGTATGTATATGTATGTATCTGTAAATCTAAAATTACTTAAATCCTCATTGAGCTGGACACTAACTGTAGCTCCTTATATGTGACCTGGTTTCCCATTGAGGTTCAAAATATATATATGTGTGTAAACGATGATTGCTAAGTGGCTGTGCAGGAAATCTTTGATATACAATGTATGCTAGAATTGGAGTGTATTGCATTCCAATCTCAAATTTCAAATTTTACAGGTTCGCTCATTTGGACTTTAAGGATATTGATGGCTATAGGAAAGCACTACAACTTGATCAAACTGCGATTGGAGATCATTGGCTGTCAGTTGTAAAAGCAAAGCCGAGACGTGATTATCAGGGTTTAGGCAGTGGCAGAGGTGGCTATCACGGTGGATGGGATGGAGGAGACCATGGCGGGAGAGCAGGTTGGGGGAGAAGTCATGGTGCTGGGAGGCACTGGACTTCCAATACCGAGCACTGGTGAAGGCACAGGTATTCATTTCTCTACAATTAGTTATTTAGTTCCTTGTCAGATATTATTGTACATTCTAGATTAAGGGTCAGCTTGGATTTGCTTTTATCTCACGGGACCTTTTCACTTTAAGAAAATTCTTATAAGTAGGTCTTTATGAATAAGTTAAATGAGAGAACTTCCAAAAGAATGTAGATAGATAAAGCTAATTTCAACTTATGCCAAAAGTCGTGGATGTTTCAAGATTTTTTAACGTTGTTTTTATGTAAGTGTTGGTCTAGAATTTGATCTTAATTGATTTTGAATATCTTGTTGTTGAAATACATTGCTGCTGCTAGATTGATTTTTTGTTGTGTGGTGCTATACATCCCGACTTCATGCTAATATGGTTTACCCACGCTTTATTACTTTCCTATTTTATAATCGTCTAATGTTCTGTCAACAAGTTATAGTGTGGTACTATATTGGCATATCACATGAACTCTTCCATATTGCTTACAAGCTAGGACTGTGATTAATAGTATTTCGGAGTGTTATTGTAACTTGCAAGTCCATATGAATTATCTTGGAGAGCTTATAGAAATAAGCTGAAACAATTTATGGACCATATCATAAGCTGTTCCATAAGCTCTCCCAAAGAGATGTCAGTAGCTAATCCAAACATGCCCTAGATATATAATCTTCAAATATTTTTTTCCCAACCTTAAACAAAACATATGCTGTACATAATGGAGTGTTTTCTTGCGTGATTTAGTCATCTGCTGTCAGTAGTGTCGTTTATCTTTTCTTTTTCTGATGATTCAGTTTTTGATTATTTAAGGAGGAAGAACAACTTCTGCTGAAGACGTCTATTGCAGAAGATACTGACGTTTTTAGTTTCATGCTATCTTTCAAATGCTTTGAGTAACTGGTAGCATAAAATGGTAAAATATATTGGGATTTGTAAAATAGTGTAATTTAGTTTACTTATGTGGCTAATGGAGCCAGCGGCAATTTTGTGTCCTGTAGAGAGAGAGTGCATATATTGAATGTGAATTTTAATGGTTTTGTAATTAATATCCATTGTATTGATATGACACTCAAAGTGGATCATATTCAATATGGTATATGCTATAAGGAATTTGATGGACACAGATAAACAAAATAGCATTATTATAATGAATCTTTGAGTGTGTGAGACAAGATCAAATGGCACTAAAGTGTGAAACATCAACACTTTTTTAAACGGGTAGATCTTGGGGAATGATCACCACAAAGAAAATCTGGTTTCTTGATGAGATCAAAATGGATGGTCCGATCCAGAACCAAAGTGCCAAAACTCACTTACATAAGGTATATTTTCAGCAAAATTCAACTGCTCCCTCCGTCTCATTATAAGTGTCCATTTTGCAATATTTCTATCTCAGTTATTTATCCCTTTAGAAAACCAATGCATCATTTATTTCCCACTAATATACCCTTATCTATTGTATCTCAACTCACGTAGCTATTCCACTAACTACTATTAATAAGGGTATTTTAGTGAATGAAACTTTTCATCATTGAAATCAACACAACTAATCATTATCTTAAGAAGTGTGCAAAACTCACAGTCTAAGCCTACAAGAGTTGACCACTTCTACGAATTGAGGGTTACAACCGCATTTTTATAATCACATTCTAAACTTACCATTTTGTCATTGAGCATTGCAATAAAAAGCCTTAATTTAAGATTCATCAAACTTATCCTTAAGACTCACAAACTTATCTAATTTTTGAAATGCTAGCAACTCATGACAACCTAAAACCCGTAGATTCTACATCACTCAAAGAACTATAAAATTGAGGAGCAACATGTTTCTCCGATTGAAATTTCTCAATATACCTGTCATAATTAGCTTCTTCCAACAAGTCTTGAACCAAAATCCCTACAGGTTCTTCAATCGGAGGTGTCGGACGATGAGCCTTTCTCTTGGTAGTTGCCCTTTTGGTGTTCAATTTAGGACCCGTTTGGTTGTTTGTTGTTTTGGAAGAGAATTGGGGTAGAAATAGGAAGGTGTGGGTGAATTTGTGGTAGGAAGTAGAGGAAAAGGGTTGGATTTGTGTTAATGGAAGTTTTGGGGAGGTTAGGGTTCGTACTACTGTTGTGAGGGAGAGGGAAATATGGGTTTTGAATGAATGGCCAGAATGCTGAGTAAAAATCTGATTTTCACGCATTTGATATGATTCACAACTTATAAAATCGATTCAAATGGTCAAAAAAATTGAAATTTTATTATTTTTCAAAAGAGAGAAGGAGTTGTAAATTGTTGTCAAATGATCATACATATATTTGTTTAACAAATGCAATTGTTTATGTTTGGAAAAAGAAAATCTATAAGACACCATAACAAACAACTTGCAAACAACCGCCATTGAATCACAAGTAAGCATGGAAGACAAAACAAATACAAGAATAGCATGCAAAGAGGGATGTACAAATAGAAGCAAATAAGGACATGCACACATGAAAGACAAACAAAAACTAACACACATAAAGAGAGGATAAATAGTTTTCAAAGGAAGGTCAAACACATTTGACTTCTTTGAGAAAACACTTTGCCTAACCAACAACTTACTCATTGTGGAGAGCTATAGGAACGACCAAGCATGAGAGGTCACTCGTGATAAGACCAATGGAAATTTTGGATGTTTTTATCCTTTTATTTTGGTTCAAGAATTTTTATGGATTATGTAAAATGAATTTGTTTGGATTATGTATTGGTTACGAAATTTGAATAAAATGTGTTATGTATGAATGTTTAAAAGTTGAAGTTTAAAGGTAATTAATAAAATATTTTTCTTTGTAAAAAAATTAATTCAAAAATTTATAAGTACCTGCAAATATCCGGTATAGAGATACTCGCACGAGTAACATTTTTATCTAACGGGGACGGGGAGAGATATTATATTTGTTAACCCTAAGAACATCTACAATGGAGACACCCATTTTTGGGTTCTTAAATGGGTCCCACGTGTACACATAACTCTTTTATAATTTTTTAATAGCAGTACCTAATAAGCACTCAATCACTCCAACTCATATCTCACACAAAGTTCTTAAATGAGACCCACTAATCAACTATCAATAACTTTATATCATTATATTTAAAAAATTTTAATATTAAAAGAGTGCAGGTTCCACTTAAAAGTGGGGTCTTAAGTAAGACCCTGAATCTTTTAAAACCCTGAAAAATATTCTCCCTATTGGGGTACCTAACAGATATCAGGTCTTAACTAGTTAAGACCCTTCCAATAGAGATGGTCTAAGTGGATGGTTGACATCAAATAGAATTTTACCACAACAAAATTTTACCACAAAAAGTGAAAGTGGATAATTTAGTCTATTTATTTACGGTGTGTAAATCTCTCTTTCTCCGACCGACACCATCACATGACGATAACCAAGAAGTGTTTAGACGTATCTTGTTCCGGTTTTGTTGTTTGATTGTGAACACCGTCCGTTGAAAAGCCATGAATTTGATCTAATCGTTTCGGAACGACAAAGATTATGATGTTGGTTTTGGGGTTATTGGATTTCTTCGTTGCTGGGATTTCTCTCGTCTTTGGTTTATTCCTTTTTGGTTTCATTGCTTCCCTTCTTTGTGCTGTTGCTTTCTTCAACAACGCCAAGGACGTATCATCATCCTGACTCACTGCATGTAAGATTTCATTCTTTTCATCTTTCCAAATCTCTATCTTTGATGGAACTGAAATGATAATGAAATTTAAAGATGTATAATTATAAGCACAAGATTGATAGAATTGTAACAAGAAATAACAAAAAATGGACAAGATAGGATTGTGAATGGCGCAACACTCAAGTTTCTAGAGGGGGTGTGTCGGTAATCCCATCTTAATTGTGATCTACCCGTAGTTGCCTTGTGTTGGCTTGTTTAAAGGGGTGGATTTAGTCTCACGTCGGTTAGATATGACGCTTGATAAGAGTTCATAAAGACGAGGCGTTTCTCACCTTACAAGCCGGTTTTGTAAGGATGAGTTAGACCCTGCATTTCTACATGGTATCAGAGCCTATCCAAGATATACCGTTGGGATACTGCAGCTCCTTGTATGTGACCTGGTTTCCCATTGAGGTTCAAAATATATATGTGTGTGTAAACGATGATTGATAAGTGGCTGTGCTGGAAATCTCTGAAATACAATGTATATCGCATTCCAATATCAAATTTCAAAATTTACAGGTTCGCTCATTTGGACTTCAAGGATATTGATGGCTATAGGAAAGCACTACAACTTGATCAAACTGCGATTGGAGATCATTGGTTGTCAGTTGTAAAAGCAAAGCCGAGACGTGATTATCAGGGTATAGGCGGTGGCAGAGGTGGCTATCACGGTGGTGGATGGGATGGAGGAGACTATGGTGGGAGAGCAGGTTGGGGGAGAAGTCATGGTGCTGGGAGGTTCTGGACCGCCAATACTGAGCACTGGTGAAGGCACAGGTATTCATTTTTCTACAATTAGTTATTTAGTTCCTTGTCAGATATATTGTACATTCTAGATTTAAGGGTCAGCTTGGATTTGCTTTTATCTCATGGGACCTTTTCACTTTAAGAAAATCCCTATAATTATGTCTTTATGAATAAGTTAAATGAGAGAACTTCCAAAAGAATGTAGATTGAAAAAGCTAATTTCAACTTATGCCCAAAGTCGTGGATATTTCAAGATTTTTTAACGTTTTTATGTAAGTGTTGTTTGAGAATTCGATCTTAATTGATTTTAAATATTTTGTTATTGAAATATATTGCTGCTGCTAGATTGATTTTTGGTTGTGTGGTGCCATACATCCCGACTTCATGCTAATATGGTTTACCCACGTTTAATTACCTTCCTATTTTATAATCTTAAAATGTTTTGCCAGCAAATCATAGTGTGGTACCATATCGGCATATCACATGAACTCGTCCATATTGCTTTACAAGCTAGGACTGTGCTACCTGGTTCAAAATAATAGTATTTCGGAGTGTTATTGTATCTTGCAAGACCATATGAACTATCTTGGAGAGCTTATATAAATAAGCTGAAACAGTTTATGGACCATATCATAAGCTGTTTCCATAAGCTCTCCCAAAGAGTCTCATGAGTACTTATGCAGTAGCTAATCCAAACATGTCCTAAATATATAATCTGTAAATATTTTTTTCCCAACCTTAGACAAAGCATATGCTGTACATAATGGAGTACTTTCTTGTGTGATTTAGTCATCTGCTTGAAGAATCATGATTAGCATTTAGAATAGTTGTTTACTTCTCCAGGTACTATCATCTATCTTTTCTTTTTCTGATGATTCAATTTTTGATTGTTTAAGGAGGAAGAACAACTTCTGCTGAAGACATCTATTGCAGAAGATACTGAAGTTTTTAGGTTCATACCATCTTTCAAGTACTTTGAGTAATTGGTAGTATGAAATGGTAAAATATATTGGGATTTGTACAATAGTGTAATTTAGTTTACTTATGTGGTTAATGGAGCCATCGACAATTTTGTGTAGAGAGAAGAGTGCATATATTGAATGTGAATTTTTATGGTTTTGTAATTAACTATCCATTATATTGATATGACACTCAAGGTGGATCATATTCAATATGGTATATGCTGCTATGGGGAATTTGATGGACACAGATGAACAAAATAGCATTATTATAATGAATCTTTGTGTGTGTGAGACAAGATTAAATGACACTAAAGTGTCAAACATCAACACTTACACCAGTTAATAAAGTTATGTAGAATGTAAAATTAATTAATTCAATCGATACATTTATATAGTTTATTTAAATTAACGTTGATAAACTTATGAAATTGAATGTCAATAAAAATTATGAGAAATGATATTTTTACAACTATTTTGCGATAATTTTTGAACAATTTTCTCTTTAATACTCATGTTATGTTCATACTCTCTTTCTTTTTCCGTCTATTATGACCAATAAGAAAAAAAAGGAGGTTGTCACAAAAGTTGTCACTAAATAATTATATAAATATTATTACTCTAAAAATATTAACGTGTCATGTGCTTTGCATAAATCAAACACAAGTTGTTTTAAAGATACTTTATGTATTATTAAGCTAATGGTCAAATAGTTTTAAAGATACTTTATGTATTATTAAGCTAATGGTTGGAGATTAATCTCATATTGACGTATATGGAAAAACACATTTTGGATGAGCTTGATCTTTTAAATGGATATCAGTCATTTCAAGACATCAATCTCTGCAGACAACCTTTGTTAACAAAAAAAAAAAAAAATTGAAAAGAAAAATAAA
>Ga0228711_1004068_pt1 | contig 22644 bp, 9 predicted proteins | sample MedpolnodulmetaG_2_FD_177996 | JGI IMG/M metagenome (GOLD analysis project Ga0228711, IMG submission 177996) | Root nodule microbial communities from Medicago polymorpha collected in Santa Monica, California, United States - brown nodules | ecosystem: Host-associated > Plants > Roots > Nodule...
TATAAAAAAAAAAAAAAAAAAAAAAACTATCCCTAAAATATATATAGTAATATAGCACGTGTTTTGTATTAACAAAGTAAAAACAACATTTTGTCATCTTCATGGGGCCTAGCTTCCTTTAAATATCCACCACTGCTTCCTTTCTCAAACCTCATCAATTTCATAATTAATTTCCAGTACACTATTCAATCATCTTCTAGTATTTTCAATTTATAGTATCACCATGGAAGTTGGTCTAAGTCTCCTTCTCCAAATTATCAGCTCAAAGAGTAATTCAAATATCCTTGTCAAATCTGCAATGAAAAAGTCAAACCAAACCATCCCTATGGATTTTTGCTTCCTTAAAACTTGCAATTTGTGTAATAAACAGCTCAGCCCAGACAAAGATATCTACATGTACAGGTATATAACTATGTACTTGCCAAACTCTATTTTTTATTACAATTTGCCAACTTCTTAAGTATAGAGCAAAAATATTTTTTTTTGGATGAACTAATTTAGCTTCTTTAAAAAAAAAACATTAATTCTTAATTTTGAGCACTCTTCAAGAGTCTTGATGATTTGGTCATTTCTTTCATTTACAAAACGAGTACAACGAGTAATTATTTACATCATCATAGTGATCTATAAGGATTATAATTTTCTACAAAATTAGACACATATGAATCACTCGCAGTCTAATTTATAGTTTCAAATTAACCGCGGTAACTATCACACAAGCCTCATGAAATGATCCATGATACTGCAATAAAATGTGACTAAAGCAATTTCAATTTACTGGCAATGGATTTCTTGTAGTCAAATAATCACTGCACGTAAATCTCCTAGCCATCCGATTTTGATCGATACTATTTTTAAATTTATTTGTACGTGTTAATTCTGCTCCGTCCGATTTCAATTAAAATATCTACAATACATTGATTGCGTGACTTCATCATTTTACAACTGCAGTAAATCCAAATCCCAATCGAGGTTGTATTGTAAACACAAATATAAAAAATCTTGATGTTTGCAGCCAAGAATGCAGTCCTAGAGGCATAGCCCATGATCTAACCTTTCTAGAATTAATTCTATCAAATCCATACTAAAAATAAGATGATATTAGCATCCGGTGTCATATTTTTTTTTCCTATTATATCTTTTAATTTTTTTAATTAACATCTCATGCATTTAACCTTGATCTGATGAAACATTATGGTAATTATTATGCAGGGGAGATCAAGGTTTCTGCAGTAAAGAGTGCAGGAACAGACAAATTGTTTTGGATGAGATGAAAGAATTAGAGATCTCTACCAAAAAAATGGTACAATGTTATAGACAATGTAGTAATGAGGCACGCAGAGAGACACGTCTTATACTTGAGGACATTCGAATGCAAAGACTTAAAAACAATGTATAATCCATTTCCATGTAATCAAAACTAGTTATATAGTCAGATTTGATTTTTTGCCATAATTTTCGACATAACGATGTGACTATGATCTTTATTTTGTTTTACATTTTTTCTTTTTATTTTGACATGTGTATATTACTATAAATAGATGAACATTATCTTATTGGTATTTAGAGAATTTATCTTTATTAGTATTATAATAAACTCTTGTCGCCCATTTCGTGTAAATTATTTCTAATCGATTTAAACATTTAAACAACGCATTTAAACCAGTAAGCGGAAGCAAATTAAGAGCACTAACTTCCAGCCATTGCTATGAGAAAAGAGCTCGTTGTTGCTGCTTCAACTGATTTGTGTCACTATTCTAAACCTTAACTCACTTAAACTTGATGGTGTAGTTTTATATAGTGAGAAGACTAGGTCAGGGACCATGAAAGAGAGTGAATACGTTTCCCTTTTATAGAGTCTTGTCCATCACAAAGTCTGGAAATGTGTAAGACTTTGAGAGCTGATCTTTAGCACTATTACTATAGGAACTTGAATCAGATTATGGGATAAGTGGGAAAAGGAGTGGATCAACTCAACAAGTTTTTTTTCCTAAGAATAGCAATCCACAACAACACATTTTTTACTAAAAAATTGGCTCCCGTGGAAGTGGAAAAATCGGAAGAAAAAAAAAAACTAACATTTTAGTGCCACAAGACTCGATTAGTTTTCGCAGTTGCGTACGTAGAGAACATCCAGTTTACTCCAAATATTAAAATACACTACCGACCTCTTTACGTGGAAGAGCATAAAGAGGTCGAATTCTTATATATTTTTTTATAAGTAACTTAGTGGTTAGATTCTAAAATAAATAAGTGAGGTATCCGGAGTTTGAACTCAACCCCTGCATATATTAGCAATATCCCTACTAACTTAGTGAGGACCGAATTCTTCATTTTTGTCCTCACCATGACAAACACAATCAACCTCTTTACATGGAAAAGCATGAAGATTTGAAAAATGGATTTTATTTTTCAATATCAGAGTACGAGAACCAAAAGACTTAACTGAAACTTCATAAAAAATGACACACCTGTGCTATATATCCTTACAAATATTTCAAAATGAAAGTATGGAGTAATTAACCACCTGCTTAAATGCATCATGCTAGCTTAACTCACAAGCAGACAAAGCATCCAAAAACCAAATTCAAGGTTGCTGGAAACTTCAAATAAACTATTGCAGCCCCTATCACACAATAGAAGCTTATAGCAACCAACATCTATTGCTGAACATCATCTATATATACCATCTTCATGCTTTAATGTAGAATTATTCAAGAGATTCTTGAATTATATTAAAAGAAGGGGGTCATGCTAAATTAAGAAACTAAAAATAGAATTAAAAAAATAAGTTTTGTATTAGAAAGATAATTTTTTTAACTTGATATTGAATGCATCATTTCTAAGAAGAAGAAAAAAACCTCTTATGTGTTGTGAATTCGAACTCAAAATCACACCAATAAAACTATGATGTGTGGAAAGGAAAGTAGTAACCAATATCAAAGTAACCACAAACAATAACAATAACAAACATAGATGTAATCTAGGAATAAAGTGAAAAACACAAAACCAAAGGCAAAAGATAAAGAGAAGAGCGAAACAAACACACCAAAAAATGTTTACCCAATTCGGTCCAACTTGACCTACTCTAGAGAGAGATTGATCTCTCCAATCCACTATCAAAGAGTTCTTACAAAGAGATACAAAAAAGTTACAAAAATTTAGCTTCAACAAAGCTCACAAAGAACAAACTCTAATTTCTACCATTTTCCCAATCTCACCAATGAACATGACACTAAATGATTATCACTCACCCAAGGTGTATACAAATGTTTCCCAACCCAAGAGAACCTCTAAAAAGAACACTAATCAAAGACTCTCAACCCTAAAATTACCTCCTTTGATTTCCTAAGTTTCTCTCTATTAAAGCCTTCAAAAAACAAGAATGAAGCCTTTTATAGTATACAAGATCCGAGAAAATTGTGCCCCGAAATACCAAGATTGTGCCCCGAAGTTCACCATAGTACATGGTACTATTTGATCCTTATCTGCCAAAATCGTGCCCCGAAAGTCACCATAGTACACAGTATGAGTTAATTTTTTTTTAAAAACAATTGAATAGATCTTCATATTAAAAAATTGTAATTAGTTCCTAAGTGTTCGATTAATAATAATTACTCCCTCCACCTTCCCAAGTTATAAGAAAAAAATCATTTCATACTTAATAAAAAACTAAAACATAATAATTTAGATATAGTTTTTGGGTTCTCTTTGGAATAGGTTTTTGATAAGTCAATAATTAGTGTTTTTAAGTGTTTATTTTATTTAGATTTTATGTGTTTTTATTCACTTTCTAGAGCTTTGTTACTTCAATTGCTTGTTATTTAATTTCAGGAACAAATATGGTGAAAGATTGATTCTTAGAGCAAAAGAAAGGGTTTTGGAGCATGATTAAAGGATGGAAGGATCTAGAGCATGATTTGGAGCTGATTGAGGCCAAAAATATGAAGATCCTGTGCAAAAACATCAGGCATGGTCGTGCCTCCAAATCATTCAAAGAAGGCCATTTTCCAGAGAGCTTGGCACGGCCCGTGCCTCCAGTGGCACGACCTTGCGCGATACTCAGCTCTCCTTTTGCTGCTTTTGCTTTCAAGACTGGCACGACCCATGCCAAGGTTTCAGGTTGTTATTTGTTATGTTTTTGACCTAAAAGCCCATGGATTTCCTTGTGGAACATTCTAGTGATTGATTTCTTAGGGCTTAAGTTAGTTTTAGGCTATAAATAGAGTAGCCACCAGACATATCTCTTCATCTTTTGTTTTTGGGAATTTTATGTGACAATTGTTTCCATTAATAAAAGTTCTTAGTTTTATTTCTTTTTATTCTTGTTATTTACTTTCATGTTCTTCTTCTTCTTCTCTATGTCTACGATGAACATGAGCGAGTAGACTTCTTTATCTTGGGATTGTTGGATGAGTCTAATGACCTAATCCCTATCAAACCAAGCCTAGAACCCTAATTTTATGTAAATCTATTTTCTAATTTAATTTCATCGTTTTTAAATGAAATAACAAGTATTAAATGAAGGACCGAAATGTGAAGTTTAATAGTTGTTATTTCATCATCTCAAATATCAAACGAAGGATCGAAAGATGAAGTTTGATATTGGAACAAATGAAATTAGACAAGGCTTACGAAACATGAGAATAGTCTAGTAAACCTTGAGACCTTAAAGTTTCGTTCTTAAAGGGTTTCAATAACGATCAACCATGAGAATCGGTGTGGTTGTTATTGAAATACATTCATTGATATCGAAAAGAAGATATGAAAAGTCTAAGAGAAACTTGTCTTTAGAAAATAGTTCCAACATAAGATTTAGGTTTACGGTTTCGTTTGTGAAAGATTTGTTATTAAGATGAACCAATAATCTCAATGCACTTTTTATTATTATTTTCAATTCAAACAAAAAAAATCCCAACTTTTCAAACTTTAATTCTTCAGCTAATCAATTTAAAATGAAAATCAAATACACAACTCCATATCGGAACAATACTCTTTTTAGTAGATCGGTAAAACCGTGCACTTGCGGATTTTACACATCAGTTTCATGGGAAGATGTAAAAATAATTTTATTTGTTATTGGTTGTAGAAAACAATTTTGCTAATAATTTAGGAAAAAAATTAGTTTTTTTTCCTTATAATTTGGGAGGGAGGAAATATATTCTCAAAATAACTCACTTGTAAAAGATTATTCTAGAAGTCTTTGTTTTTTATTAGAGAACCTAAAAATGTACTCTGAGTATTATGCCAATCACAAGATGCAAAGTATGATGCATTTATTTATGGAAATATATTCTCAAAATAACTCACTCGTGTACCTTTGCTAGCCCTATGATGCATTTATTTATGGAAATATATTCTCAAAATAACTCACTCGTGTACCTTTGCTAGCCCAATGACGCAAAGATTTTAGCCACAAAGGTACACGAGTATTATTCCATAACATGGAATAGATTACATAACGAAAATCAAAGCTAGGGGCACATATACCTGTACTATCCTTAAAAGTATTTCAACGTTGTTCATTAACATTGTCTTAGGAGTATGCATGGTCGGATATTTTGACCAACTAAACCATAACCATTTATAAACCACTTGTATGGATTGGATTCATAAACATAACCACAATGATTGTCTACTTATAAAAAATGGCAGAGCTAATAGAATAGCAACAAAAACTATGCAAATTTAATACTATTGGGAAATGCCGCTATTGGCAAACTGAACTATAACAACATTGTTTATCGGTCATTATGCCAAACATGTATTTCACATACTTTTTAACTTTTATTTACACTCCAAAATCACACCATTTTATTAAGGGACACTTGTTAAGGATTTAAAAATAAAATCAATTGATAATTTTCATGTAGAAACAAAGTTATTTTTTGATGTTTCAATGTATTGAATACATAAATTCCAAGAAAATATTTTCATTTTGCCGTAAGAAGTTTGATATGCAAGATTTCAAGCCCATTTCCATGCCAATGGCCTCATCGCTTTCCATTGAAAAGGGCGAACATGATGTTGATGTTGACGTAAAGAAGTATAGTGGTATGATAGGATCTTTGCATTATTTAACATCAAGTAGGCACGATAGCATGTTCAATGTATGCTCGAGTGCTAGATATCAAGCATGTCCCAAGGAATCCCACTTAAAAATTGTGAAAAGAATTTTAAGATACTGAAGTGGGCCATCAAGTTTTGGTTTATGGTATCTGAAGGGAAGTGCTTGTTATTTAGTAGGTTTCTCTGATTTCGATTTTGCCGGTTGCAAATCGGATGGGAAAAATACTAGCAGTAGATGTCATTTGTTGGTAATTTGTTTAGTATCGTGGCATAGTAAAAAGCAACATAGTAAAAATTGTGAAAAGAATTTTAAGATACTTAAGTGAGACATAAAGTTTAGGTTTATGGTATATGAAGGAAAGTGCTTGTCGTTTAGTAGGTTTCTCCGATTCCAATTTTACAGGTTGAACATTGGATAGGAAACGCACTAGCGGTACATGTCATTTGTTTGGAATTTTTTTGGTCTCGTGGCATAATAAAAATCAACATAGCATTGCTCTTTCTATCGCAGAAGTTGAGAATGTTGCGGACTAGAGTTATTGTGCTCAAATTTTATGGCTAAAACAACAATTTCTTGACTTTGATTTCTAACTTGAATGAATACCAATCAAGTTCCATAAACCTTACTAAAAATCCATTTTTACACTCGCATACTAAACATATAGAGATTAGGCACCATTTTCTTATGGATCACGTTGAAAAGAAGGATGTAACTTTTGAGTACATTGACACTAAATATCAACTTGAAGATATTTTCACTAAGCCATTTCCATCCGATTTATTTCTCAAAATTCTTAGGAAATTAGGTATCTTAGATACCTCTTGCTTAAAATAAATAGGTGTATCATACTATTTATCTTTGTTCTTCCAAACTTAGTTTGTTTTAGCTTTCAGTTAAAGTGTCTTGGTTGGTAAGAATTCCTTAAATTGGTTATTGTCTTGTTAACTATTGATATCTATTATATATATTTGTTCCTAACATGTTAAGGAGTTTTTTGTTCTTAGTTTATTGATATTTTGCATGCCTTAGTTGCAATTTTGTGCATGTGTTTTGTGTGTATAATTCATGTTGCATGTTCTCTTGTTTTCAAAGTTCTTATTTTTGGATGCTTACTTGTATTATTTTTGGATGCTTACTTGTATCCAATTGTGGCTATATACTTGTACTTTGTTTAGATATGATTGTACCTTCTTTGCATCTTGTTGCATGTTAATTGACAACATATATTCTATGCCACATGTATTTCTTTTGTTTTGATTGTATATTATTTACTTGGTTTATACATACTATGCATCTTATTGCCTTATTCTATAATTATTGTATGGTGTATTTCATATCCCTTCTTTGTCTCTTTTTGATAATGTTAAAGGGGATAATGGTCTCAAAGTGTTTTATGTACAAATAACATCATAAATTCAGGGGGAGATTGTTAGTGGCTCTAAAACTCTCCATGGTTGACATCATCAAAAAGGGGGAGTTTATAGTTTCTTATTATTTATCTTAGGTTTTGAGTGATGTCTCAAGATCTAGGATTGTTTTAGATTATGTGTATTTTGTCTCTCTGTGACTAAAACACTTTCTCACCTTGCACTAAAACTCTTTGCATGCATAAAATCTTTTGTGTCTTGTTGAAAATATTTATTGGTTGGTTTTTGTGTTCATGTGCTTTTTCATCTCTTTTAAAACAATTTATGTGTGTTTGAAACGATTTAAAAGTCATAACTAACTGTCTGAATTGATTAACACAAGTTAGGGAGTTTTGGGTTCATTTTGAATCGATTCACCCTTGCACAGAAGGATCATCGAATCGATTCACTCTTCATGCAGTTCATAAAAATTTATTAGATCTTTATATGAGTCCATTCAATCTTCTTGCGTTGCCCATGTTAAGATCTAATCATCTAAGTCAATTCAAAATATATGTGAATTGATTAAGATAGTGCAATTTCGAGAAAAAACAGATTCACCTATTTTTTGCACTCTGCTCTCACACCTATAAATAAAAACTATCCTTATTTTACCCATTTAGTGAATTCATTCATTACTATTCTCTCTTTGCTAATTACTTGTAATCAAACCTTGTAGCACTTCTTGCAAACATTCAATCATAGTAGAATGCGGTAGATTTTTCTGCGAAGAGTGGACGTACCCCATAACAAGGACGGTTGGGGGAACGACTATAGATTTGTTGTATTCTCTTCCCTTATCTTTTAATTCCCATATAAATTTACTTTTTAATTGATGAATTTTGATAAATTTAGATTGAATGTGTTAAGTGATTAATAGCTTCAATAACTAGTTTTCGTTTGAAGAACATTGCAATTGCCATAATTATTCAATCACTTAATATGTTAAGAACCTACTTTTTTATGATTTCATCAACAACCATATATTGTGATTTCAATTTGTGGTAATTTCTTGGTTAACTTTTAGGATTGATTTGATAATGTTTAGGTTTTGTAATTGAGTGATTGATATTTGATTGTGTGACATTAAATCATTTGTGAATCTCTTTTTCAAAGTTGATTTTATTGTGTACATTGTTTTTGTTCGGTAATCTTAGTATTCTTTATCACATTTCTAATAGTTATATCAATTTACAAAAGTAATTTTGTAAAACAGTTTCCGTACACATATTTTTTTCGAGGGAAAATTCTTTATGTACTCGAGAAAATTCTTGGTAGAGGTTTGATAAAAACAAGATTATAAAGCAGTTGGTTTAAGTAGGACTAAAATGTTCTGGAGAATGATTAAATTATATGCAGAATGATTAAAACAATTTAGTATGGAATTTAAACAATATTTTTACCAATGACCATAATATTATGTATAACAGTTATATATAGTAAGTGATATAATAATATTATTGATTAATTATGGACCAAAGTACTTTGGATAGATATTAAGCAGTTATTAAAATAGTACTAGAATGTTCTAGAGAATGATTAAAAAAATTATGATTGTGATAATGTGTGAATAGTGTTCAAAGCAAATAATAAAAGAGTAAGGGTAAGAAGATCACACATGAGATTTATTTTGGTTCACCCAAAGCAAACTACTTCTAGTTCCCACACTTCGTGTGAGATTATCACTATAGTATCCAGCTATCAGAAACTTCTGAATAACACTATATGCTCTTGATCACACCAGATCATTTTGTTACGCTATGTATTATCAACCTCAACAGACTTATACAATTCTTTGCTTTCACATAAGAAAGGTTGAAACAATATTCTTTGATGTAACAAAATAACGGTTGCAGCAACAACATACATACAACAAACAACAATAGTTTTTCCAAAAAGGTTGCCGCAGCATATTGCAATAGCAAGAGTAGAGGGATTGAAATTTTAAAAAACCACATTATTAATTAAATTTTCTCCATTTTAATAAAAACATTGTATTCTCTTATTATATTTCCATTATATAATATATTTGTTAATTCAAGTCATAATCAACTGTTTATTTTTAATATTGGAGTATGGAGCACCACTTATAAAGATGATGGACCTTACTTAGATGTCTTTTTATTTTATCATTTAATTTATTTTTCACATATTTCAATATTCGAATATTACTGTCATGACATTGTCATTTTTTTTAACAAATCACAAATTGAAATTTTGTGATACTACATAATCAATTAAATTTTCTCGATTTTAATAAAAAAAATTCTCTTATTATATTTCCATTATATTATATATTTATCTCTTCAAATCCACACAACAATAAATTAAATATTGTTACCATACAATTCTAAAAAATTTCCATAAATGTTTTATTTATTTTTAATTTGGATTTAATTATATGCATTGTGAGTATAAAAATATTTAAATTATATTCATCTGATTAATATCATTTCTTTAGCATGGAATCCACTATAAATTACCAATATTATTAACACCGAGACCTTAAAATTATTATATATATATATATATATATATATATAAAAACATTGTAGACCGATATAATAGCGGCCCTTGTAGCAATTACTAGCTAGTTTTCTTTCTTAAGGTATACTAGCTAGTTGTTATTGATACAAAATAAAGATCTAACAATAACAGTGGCAAAAATTATTTGGATATGGTTTTTTATATTTAAGATGTTTGCAAAAGCCTCCTTTTTCATGGCCAGCGTGTTTGCAAAGACAGTCGCAACATGCATCATGCACACCAGGAACACAGTCTCCAACATAGTTATCATCGCATATTTTCATATGGGCCCCATATCTTGTATTTGGCGGGCATTGAGGTGGTGGCCAAGTCACTCCAGTCGGACATCGAGCACCATCCTGACCAATGGCTTTCTCTAAACCTATTCATCAAAATTAATAAATTTCATGGTTAGAATGTCTCACTTGTCTAGTCGGAGTTGTGCTTTTAATAAAATTAGCCATTTAAAAAAAAAAATTAGAGTTAGTATGTCTCTCCAATCAACAAGGTGTATTTTTTTTTACACAATCAACAAGGTGTATTATTAATCATCAATATTGATTAAAAAGAAACATTAAGATATTGAACTTACCCGAGAGTAGGACGATCATGACCAACATGGTGGTGGCAAAGAGTGGAAGTAGTCCAGTTGCTCTAGCCATCTTTTAATTCAATGGTGTTTGAGAATAAAGGTAGAACTAAACGTTTTTATAAGCAAGGGGTCAATTAACATTCATGCATTGACTAATCATATTGGTCAACTAAATTTAATTTTCTGTAAAATATAGTAAATTCATATTTGGGAAAATTTAATGATGCATAATAAAATATTTTTTAGTAGAGTTTAATATATTATACTCAACTAGTTTATCAAATTTATATAATTATAGTCAACAGACCAAGTTATATTCATGCATTGACTAATCATATTAGTCAACCAAATTTTATATTTAGGTAATAAAAATTAAATTTTAATTTGGTAAACAGTTGACAATAAAAATACAATGAAGCATAATAAAATAATTTTAGTAAACAAAGTTCAATTAGATAACTTATAAAATTGGTTAATAACCTAGCATTGGCGGGCTATGAGCCAACCCTGAGGACAATACTTGAGTGACTATTAGTTTTGGTGACTTTGGTAACTTTAGTGTAGTTTTTTTGGGTACAAACTTTAGTCTATTTTTTTGAGAGAGAATGATAGACGAATGATTAAAATAAATTATTTTGATGAGAGAGAATGTTTGGTTAGAATAGAGATAAAGACAAAAATAAATTTCACCAAAATTCAATGTCACCTAAGTAAAACCCAATTACTATTCTTAGATTAAGGACATTTCTTGTCTCTGACGAAAAGTCAAATGATCTATGTTAGTCAAAATTACTAAGTGAACTTCGGTGGAAAACGTGTGTTACATTTTGAGGTCGGTTAGTGCCACATGGAAAAGTACGAGTGGCGAATGATAGAAAATACTTTGAGACTTTGAGTTTTTGTGACTTTGTTGGTATTAGTGTATTTAATTGATAAATAAATGATTAAAATAAATTATTTTGATAAGAGAAAATGATTGATTAGGAGATAGATAGAGAAAAAAACACCAAATTCAAAAACATTCAAGTAGAACTCGGTGCTACGTGACACGTTCTTGTATGATGCACGAGGCACCACGCTAAATGAATCATAATTGACTAGTTAAACACCTTATATTGAATCGACTATTATAAAGGAAATAGTATAGACATCCAATATCTAATTTATCATAAGAGAAAAGGAAATGGAGTAAAATAATTGATACCATTGATGTATGATGTGATAGGAAGAGAAATATAGAGATAAAAAAGTATTGTCAGTAACACTCTCTTTTGATCTCTCACTCTCTTACTGATTTAAATAAACGTGGGTTTAAACTTTGGAAATGGAACCCACAAAAAATGGTGGAACATACAATAATTTTATTTAATAAGAGAGTGAATGTTAGAGAGAGTTTTCAAAAGAGAATGTTGCATTCATTTAGAGAGAAAAATAAGGTGTTGAATGGATGTGTGAAAAATAGAGTTATACAAATATAATATCCTCCTTATAAATAGTCATCAATAACCCTCATTTTCACTCGGTCCTCTTCGTGATTTTTGATCTCCATGTTATAAAAATATGGCATCACCATCCTTTTGTAATTTTTCATTATTGCAGAAATTATGGCTAAATCATGTAATAAATCTTATATCTTCACATCAATTATTCATAAGGTTTTCACAAAGGTAACATTTTTCAAAAAAATAGTTCTATTCAGAAATATCCACTAAATAAGTGAGTTTGATACAAATTTGGGTCTATGTGATATTTATCATTCTCTATTTCCCGCACAGCTTTATGAAGTGATCTATCTCGTTAAGTTGTATAGATAATATGAGTTATTAGAACACTACTAACTAACACCATAGACTAGATCTCACTTCTAAACAAAACTCATAGTTTGATATAAACCGACCTTCTCCGATATCGAACATATAACACCGAAATTTAACTTAGAGAATTATAAAAGAACTTTTTTTAAAGCAAAAGAGGAGGCCTAGCATGGATCTAGGGCAACCCAAAATATATTACCAAAAGAAAAGAAGAACACAAAAGAGGAGGGGGGAAAATAACTATTTTCTCAAGGAGGAAACAGATCATGAAAATAAACTTGAAACATCTTTAATACGCTTTAGAAGATAAAATTTACATCTTAAAGTGAATTTTTACCATATCTAAAATGACATCAAAACCCATTTCTAAACCTTTTGACATGATCTGGTTCCGACTCAAGATTTTGAACGGCTGACAAGCTACTAAACATTCATCAGTCTTCCAATGTTCACTGTTATATCTTGAAACATCACCTCAACAACAATTAGTCTCATTTTAAATATTATTTGTTTTCCACTCCCTAACTTTTTTTAAAAACAATGGAGATTTTTTTTTATAAGCCAGGAGAGAGTACAAGCATCTAGAGTAGGGGTGGGAATAGACCAGGCCGCCCGTTAGGGGTCTATAGCTCGGCCTACTAAAAGCCCGGCTCGACCTAACTCGTTTAATAAATGAGTCAAGCTTGAGCTTTTTAAAAGCCTATTAATTTAATTAGGTCAGGCTTAGGCTTATAAAAAAGCCTATCAACCCTATCAGACTGGCCCGTATATAAGAATATTATATTTTTCCACATTTATTATTATTATTATATATATATCAAAAATAATTACCGATCCTTCAAATTCTTGTACCATAACTATTATTATTTCAGTTTTTATTTATTTATTTTGTATTTGGGATACAACACAACTCTTGGTATTTCCCTCATATATTAGATGAACTTCATCTAACGAGGCAAGAGTTACTCACACCAATTGTGTTTTATTAGTTTAATTTGTATCTAATTAATGTTTACCTCTATATTAAGTATGTTGCACAAATTGAAAGGAAAAAAAATTGATGAACAAACTCTCTTTGAAATTTGTAACACAAACTAGGCTTTTAGCCAGGCTAATAGATCATGCCAAGTTTTTTAAAAGGTTGGGCCAGACTTAAAATAAAGCCTTTGACAGGTAAAAGACCAAGCCTTAGGCCTTAGTTTTTTCAACCAGGCCTAGCCTATTTAAGCAAAGGCCGGCTCGGCCTGACTCATTCCCACCCCTAATCTAGAGGAAGCAACCACATTTCAACACCCCGATGAACCTCCATCCTATGCCGCCAATCTCAATAGATTTTAAGCTTAAATTCAATTTTGATCCCCCCCCCCCCTATTTTCAAAATTGTTAACGTTTGATACCCCATTTTTTAAAACCAACATTTTGATCCTCCTATTTTCAAAGTCAACAAAAAAAATCGGTGCCCTCCTCTCTAGATGATGTGTCATGCTCATTAATGATGTGGATCCTACATGTCATTGTCTACACGGTGTACATCATTTGACACCCCAATTTATTATTATTAAAGTAAGGACCTTTCTTGTTTGTGACGAACAGTCAAATGATCTATGTTAGTCAAAATTACTAAGTGAACTTTGGTGGAAAACATGTATTACATTTTGAGGTTGGTTAGTCCCACATGGAAAAGCACGAGTGGCCAATGCTAAGAAATACTTCGTGACTTTGAGTTTTTGTGACTTTGTTGTTGATTTTAGTGTATTTAAAGTAACATTTTTATTTATTAATTTTTTATAACATTTATTTTAGTGTTTAATTAATTTCACTCATATCAGGACGACCATGTCCAATATAAACAAATTTCTTTGGACTAAAACAAAACAACAATAAAATATAAAATGAGATATATTTGAAGCATGAAAAAAAAAATACAAAGGACTAAAATCAAAAACTAGATATTTGCAAGGATCAAATACATATCTAAATCCTTTAATAAAAATGCATATCTAAACATTTTAAAAATAAATCAAAGTAAAAATAGTAATATGTGAGACATAATGTTCAAGATAGAATAATCCAAAATTTTGCAAGGCTTGAACCTAAAAAAAAAAAAAGCAAAATCTCTTATATTTATAAATGTTAACCCGTCAAGCTATACTTAACCCTAATTCTAATCTAAAAATTCCCCTCCTTTCTCCACGCAATTAATCTAAAAAATCTTTATTGAAAAAAGCCTTTGAAGGGATTTGAACCCGAGCCTTAATGGCTTCTTTTCAACATTTTCACCACCAAGCCACTAACAATTTTCTTGATTTAATTTTGCTTCCATTAATTGATATCCAATATCAAACGCCCTGTTTTTTTTTTTGAGGGAATATTCATAGACTTTATCTCTTATTTATAAATGTTAACCCGTCAAGCTATACTTAACCTTAATTAAACCCTAATTCTAATCTAAAAAATTTCCTCTTTTCTCCACGCAATTAATCTAAAAAATCTTTATTGAAAAAAACCTTTGAAGGGATTCGAACCTGAGTCTTAATGGCTTTTTCTCAACATCTTCACCAATAAGCCACTAACAATTTTCTTGATTTAATTTTGCTTCCATTACTTGATATCCAATATCAAACGCCCAGTTTTTTTTTTGAGGGAGTATTCATAGACCTTATCTCTTATTTATAAATGTTAACCGTCAAGTTATACTTAACCCTAATTAAACTCTAATTCTAATCTAAAAATTTCCCTCCTGAGCCTTAATGGCTTCTTCTCAACGTTTTCGCCACTAAGCCACTCACAATTTTCTTGATTTAATTTTGCTTCCATTAATTGATATCCAATATCAAACGCCCTTTTTTTTTTAGGGAGTATTCATAGACCTTATCTCTTCTCTTATTTATAAATGTTAACCCGTCAAGCTATACTTAACCCTAATTCTAATCTAAAAAAATTTCTCTTTTCTCCATGCAATTAATCTAAAAAATCTTTATTGAAAAAAGCCTTTGAAGGGATTCGAAGCCAAGCCTTAATGGCTTCTTCTCAACATTTTCACCAATAAGCCACTGACAATTTTCTTGATTTAATTTTGCTTCCATTAATTGATATCCAATATCAAACGCCCTGTTTTTTTAGGGAGTATTCATATACCTTATTAAGCCTAAATTTTAAATTAACAATTTTGCAAACAATCAATTTTACCATGTTAATGGTTAGAATCTGAAAATCACATTTTTAATCGACTTTCTAAATCTCCTTTTTTTTTTTTTTTACAAAACATTAAAGGTATTTTAATTTCAATTACGTGTCAAATCTGTAATGTGATATACTTTATTCTTATTCTTATATATTATAGTTGATATGACCCGTGCGATGCACGGGTCGATGGTCTAGTTTTAATAAATATAATAACTATATTTTATTTACCCTAATTAGTAAAAAGTCGGATTTGTTTTTCAAATTATTTTATTTATCCTAAAAAATAGACCATTTTTATCATTCTAAATATAGGTGTAGAGCATTATTGGGTAAAACAGAAACAAAGAAAAAGCGACGAAAAGGTTTTCCAATTTGGTACGTTTCTGTACTCTATAATTCCTTTTCAGTAACGTTTTTTTCTTGTCTAGCATTGTTATTAATTTGCAATTCAATTGGTGGTTGTTTAAGAGTTGTTGTTTAGCGTGGTTTTCGTGTTTTTTTCTTCTTGCGGTTCTGTCCTTTTGAGACGATGTTGCTAACTCACAGTCACTGTTTTAGCAGTCTTGTACTTCGATTTTAGCATATCCAAGGGGATGACTTGTTCTCTTGGTTCTTTTCTTGCTTCCGTAGAAATATGTTCAAAATAAGAAAGAAAAAAAATAACAAAGGAAATATGTTCAAACCCTAAACCCTTGTTACCATGTTCGCCGCCGCACTGTCTGCTTCCTCCGTTTGCTGCTTTTGGCATTATGCTAGGGACCAGGCAGCCATGAGATCTAAATTATTCCTTAAGTTTTTTATTCTTGTTGCCTCTCCATTTTTTCTGTTTTTTTTTTTAGCATTTCAGTGCTGTTTGCAGCTGTGCTAGGGTTTTTGTGTGAGAAGTGTTTACTGCTTTTGGTTTTCTCTTGTTTGTATCCGGGGAGTTTTCTGTGTGGGAAATTTTGAGACCATCTTCAGTGGGGGGCTGGCTTAACTCCATAAACCCTTGGTACCTAATAGGCACTTCCTTTGGTGTAGCTTGGTCTGTCTTGATCTGTTTTTGTTTAGGTGGCAAGCTGGTGTGTGCCTTTTGGAGTTGTTTTGATTTTGACTATGTTTGGTTTATTACTAGGCTATTACTTTTCTCATCCTATGTCATTCTCACACGCCATGTGCTTTTTCCAAAAATGTCCCTGTGAAATTCGGATTTTAAAATCCGAATTGGTGAAAAACTCTTTTTTTCACCCTAAACACATTATTTCAAGGAAAAAAATCAGTTAGGATTATATAATCCGAACTCAGTTAGGATTATATAACCCGAGCTGTATCAGCACAAATTTTAAACATGTTTGTAACATGGATAGTCAATTTAAGGACAATATTAATCTTCTTAACTCTCATGGATAGTCATTTTAGGTCATTGTTAGTTGTTCTTAGTCATTCTTACTCTCATGAATCACACGCTTAATTCATTGCTAATAGATACTAACTATTCCGTTGACCCATCCAATGTTTACTTAGGCTTTGTTTGGGAGTTTCTCGACGGGAGGGGGATGGGAAGGAAATGCTTTGGGGGAAGAGAAATGTAGGAGAAAATTGATAAATCTTTCACATTTTTTGAAAGAGTACTTTTTTAGAGAGTGACAAATTAATTCTTATGATTAATATATTTTTAATTTTCCTGATTTTATGGTCAAAGTCAATTTTCGGAGCAATATGATCAAGTAGCCCGAAAACTATATTTTTTTACTAAGAACGGCTAACAATGACCTAAAATGACTATTTAGTAAGATTAATATTGTCCTTAAAATGACTATCCATGTTACAAACATATTTAAAATTTGTGCTGATACAGTTCGGATTATATAATCCTAACTAAGTTCGGATTATATAATCGTAACTGTTTTTTCTCTTGAAAAATGGTGTTTAGGGGGTGTTCGGATTCTATAATTTGAAAAATTCAAGTATGGCGCCCTATTTTTTGAGGTTTTCGTATTAAAAAATTCGAATTGGTGAAAAAACTCATTTTTTTCAACCCATAACAAAGGAAAATTTCATTCTTTAATCCGAATTTGGTCAAGTATATATGCGAGTGCCCCGGGGCACTCTTTAAGCATTTGAAATTAGGTGAGTGTATATTTGTATTTCTCTAAATTCATTATATTCCCTCTGTCTCTAAATAATTGTCACTTTAACATTTTTTATTTTTCTCAAACGTTATACTCCCTCCATCTCTAAATAATTGTCACTATAGCATTTTTATTTTTCTCAAAATAATTGTCACTTTAGAATATCAATGCAGCATTTATTATCCTTTTCCATTATTATACCCTTATTTATTAAAGGGTTAATAGTGTTTTTCACCCATGTAATATAGGTCATTTCTGGTTTTCGCCCCTATAAAATTTTCGGTTTGGATTCCGTCCTCGTAAAAAAAACAATTCCGGAAAACACCCCTCCCACATATGACTGTGCATATTTGCTGACGTGGTACACTGTGTAGCATGTTGACTGTGCATATATGCTTATGTGGCGTGCTAACTATATAATTAATTTTATTTATTTAATGGTACATGTGGCATTTGTGCCTATTTTTTTTAAAAAAATTATAATATAAATTCATTTATATTAATTTTGAAATAAAAATAATTAAAAAAATTTGAAAATAAAAAAATTCAGGATTTTTTTTTATTACGAAAAATATTTTCCAAATTTTATATTTTTTATTTAAAAAAATAAAAAATGACCTTTTAATTTCGAAAAAAAAATGATTTTTTTTTCTAAAATTTTAATTTCAAAAAAGATTTTATAAAAATCTGGAATAAAATATTCGGAAAAAAAAATCTGAATTTTTTCTAAATTTGTATTCAGATTTTTAAAAATAAAATATTTTACAGATTTTTTTTTTTGTAGAAAAAATTTTAAAAATATTTTTTTCAAAAATAAAATATGACTTTTTTTTTAAATTTCAAATTTGTTTTTTCTAATTTGAAAATTAAACTCCCGAATCTTTAAAAAAAAAACCGAATATTTTTTATGTTTTTTTTTTTAAGAGGCTAAAATGAATATATATCACAACAAGAAGGCATTCCTAGCACAAGGTGTGCTAAGGAAGAAACACCTGAGTACAAACAAAAGTCTGAATAGTATTTACAAGGCTAACGCCAAACCACCAAAAAATCAACAGAAATAGTACAACTAATTAGCCAATGCCAAGAATAGAGAACGGACTAAGCCACCAACCATGGTAATTGAGGGGAAGACTGACATGTTTCCCCTTCAACTACGAGAAAGTAAGTGCCTTTATTTTGTCCACCACCTGGGAAATAGAACAGATTTTGTCGTTGAAAATTCTATTGTTTCTTTCTTTCCAAATTTCCCACACCATTGCGAACCAAATAACCTGTAAGAAAGAACGCCTTGTCTTGGCCACACCACCAATAAAACCAAACTGATAAAAGTGACTAGTAACATCGCCAGGCAAGACCGCGGCCAAACCAAGCCACCTAAGAATATGAAACCATACATAACCAAACATAGTACAATGTAATAATAAATGTGAAGATGTTTCCACCTCCCCACACCCTCCAACACACAACTGAGCATCAGTGTCAAGAACATGACGACGGTAGAGGTTGTCTTTAGTAGGGAGCTTGTTGCGAAACAGGCGCCAAGCAAATAAAACCACCTTCAAGTGAACATCCCTATGCCACAGAGAAGAGACAAGCACCACAGAATCACCAGGAATGTTAGCGTTTAAAGAGTTGTAAGCACTTCAAACAGTGTACACGGAGGAAGGATCCAACCGCTACACCCTCCTGTCAACCCTGTCAGACAGCAAGGTAACCGTAAGAAGTAAAATCCTAAGCTCCCCTAACATATCATCTTCCCACGCAAACAACCTACACCTCCAACTCCAAGCCCCCCTCCTAACAAATAATCTAGTGAAGCGTTCTCTAAAAGGCATTCCCCCCACCCATACGCCCGTCCAAAAAAGAATATTATTACCATCTCCCACAAACTGACTAACGTTACCATGAAACCACTCCTCGGAGCGCAAGGCCGAAATGTCCCTCCACCAAATAGAGACCTCTCGGCCACCCTCCTTCACTCGGCCCTCTACCACACCGTATCTAGCAGACAGCACCCTATACCACAAATTTTTTAATATTTGAAAAAAAAATCGTTTTTAAAATTTTTTGGAAAAGAATCTGAATATTTTTTGGATTTTTTTTATTTTTGAAAATTAATTTTCAGATATTTTAAAAAATAAAATCTGATGTGGACAATTAAAAATAAATAAAAATTAAAAAAAAGCCAAGTCAGCGCCACATATGCGCTTTTGATGAGTTAGATGGAGGAGGGGTGTTTTCCGAAGAAATTTTTTTTTTTACAAGGATGCAAATCAAATCGAAAATTTTATAGGGGCGAAAACCAAAAATGGCCTATATTACAAGGGTGAAAAGCATTATTAACCTTTTATTAAATTTCATCCAACTTATAACTCCACTAACTACAATTAATAAGGGTATTTTAGTAAATGATAATAATTTTACCATTGAAATCAATACAGTTAATCATTTTCTTAATAATCGTGCACAAACCTTAAACGACTATTATTTAGAGGTGGAAAGAGTAATATTTTTTCTCTGTATATTTTTTTTCTTTCTATGAGCGTATATTTGTGTTTCATATCCTTTTGGTTCTTCAGGAACAGAACCATGGAAATTGGCAAGTTCCTTTCCAAAGACCTAGTTGGTCATTCTCTATAATTTCTCTTGGTATGGACACTAATTTCGAGAGCACTCAAACAGACACAGAAAGAGATACTAAAACAGGAACAGGAAGATACACTAATTTTGAGAGCATTCAAACAGGCAAAGAAAAAGATTTCTCAATTGAAACCATGTGGAATATGTATGGAAAATAAACCTATTGAAAAAATGTTCAAAAGTAGAAACTGTTCACACTCTTTCTGTGAAGATTGTGTTGCAAGATTTCTAGCTGTGAAAATTCAAGAGAAAAAAGCAACAATAAAATGTCCTGATCCAAATTGCAATAGTAATTTGGACCCTCAACAATGTATTTCAATTATACCAAAGGATATGTTCGAAAGATGGGGAGATGCCCTAGTTGATTCGATGTTTGGATCGAAGAAAATTTATTGTCCTTTCAAAGATTGTTCAGCTATGTTGGTGAATGATGGAAATGAAGTTGTGAGAATTTCGGAATGTCCACATTGTCATAGATTATTCTGCGCACAATGTCAAGTTCCATGGCACGCGCAAGTCGATTGTAGAGAGTTTCAAATTTTGAAAAAAGGCTACCCAGAGAAGGATTTAGATCAAATGGCTATGGAACTTGCAAAGAAAAAGAATTGGAAAAGATGTCCAAGTTGCAACTTCTATGTGGAAAAAAAAGGTGGATGTAATCACATTAGATGCAGGTATAGACAATATTCTCTTCCATTAAGAATTCTACTTTTTTTAGGAGTTTAAAATTAAATAGCTTATTAAATGTTTATATTGTTTTTTTTTTTGCTAAGCCAGGAGATTGGACAGGCATCAGGGGGAAGTAACGACATCCCAACAAGGTTGGCACCCCGCAGAACCCTCATCCTTTGCCGCCAATCTCAGATAAAAAATTTATTAAAAAAAGGGGGGAAAAGGAACATGAGGGGGGACTAGGCCAAAACCCTCAAAAAAGTAAACAAGAACAGAAAAAAAAAACAGAAGACAGAAAAGAAAAAGAACAGAAGAGAAAAACAAGAAACATCTGACTACGGCAACCTAGAACGAGGGAACCCGGTCCGGTTCAAGAAGAAGTCAATCTGAAGAGTCTGAGGCAACACTGGAAACCAATCCTTTCCTTGTAACGAATGACCCATATTCGCTAGGAAGTCCGCACAACAATTACCCTCCCTAAAGATGTGAGAAGTGATAATCTGGATTCCTTGGGTGCAAGCGTTGTGCCAACGAATACGAAGCAAAACCAGGACCAAAGACCGGTTTTTAAAGACCATCAGAGCACTTATCGAGTCGCTCTCTAACCAAACATTCCTCCAACCACGCTGATCTGCATACTCTAAAGCAAGAAAGAAAGCATACTCCAAAGCAACAAATGTTTATATTGTTAGAAAATGAAATTTTATATCTTTAGGATGTATATATGCTTAGAGTTTAATCGAGGGTTTTTTCGACATTACCTTCTCTTGTTTAGGGGGTATTTATCCGTAGAAGATATCAACCAATCAAAATATAATATACAAATGTAGCATTAAATGTCAAATAAATGAGTCAATTTTTCTATAAAAAAATCAATTTTAATAAGGTAACTTTTAATTTTTATTTAATTATATCTAGGTATACAGTCTTAATTAATTTACACTATAGGGCTTGTAACAATTAAAATTTCACATCAAATTCAACCAATGGATTGTGTTTGGTAACACGAATAAGCTAGCTTATAGTTTGTTGGACTGGCTTATAAGCTTGTTTTGATATAATAAGATGTGTTTGGTAAAAAGCTTTTTTCACTAGCTTATAGCGTTTTTTGAGAAGTTATTTCAAGTAGCTTTTGAGCTTATAGCTGGTAGTTTTTTTACATTTTCTTCCAATTTTAACCCTATTAATTTAATTTAATTATTTTTTAATAAAACAACATGTTCATGGCTTAAAAAATAACGGCCAAGTTCATAGCTTATTTTTTAATAAAAAAACTGCCACGTTTTCTCCTTTGAAAAAAAATTGCTATGCTTTATTTTATTTCTTAATGAACGCTTTATATATTTGTTTTTTAAAAGAAATATTTTATATTTAACTATAACACGTTGTAAAATTTTATATATTCTTGCTAACACTCTTTTCCACCTTCCTCTTGTTTTTGGGATTCATAAAAGTAGAGATCAATGAGCTTTTGTCCTCTTTTATACAAAAAAGAAAAAAGAAGAAAAAAAAAGAGATCAAAATTGTTGGTGAACTTTTATTGGAGACTCAAACCAAAAGTTTTAATATTTATAGGGATCCAAAACATAGTTAACCATAAATTAAAATATTAAAAAATAAATAC
>Ga0228711_1004069_pt1 | contig 22642 bp, 14 predicted proteins | sample MedpolnodulmetaG_2_FD_177996 | JGI IMG/M metagenome (GOLD analysis project Ga0228711, IMG submission 177996) | Root nodule microbial communities from Medicago polymorpha collected in Santa Monica, California, United States - brown nodules | ecosystem: Host-associated > Plants > Roots > Nodule...
TTATTTTGATACTAATGCAATTTTATGTCATGCAACTTTAGTTTGTTGCAAGTATTTTATGATGGAGTTTATTATTTGATATTCTATGATGCATAAAATTATAGTAAAATAAGTTAAACATTTTTTTAAGAAAATTAAAAAATAGAGTACTGTTTTAAAACAAAATTATGAGAACTTGTCATTTAGTCATTTAATATTAAAAAAAATAGAAAAATAAGTTGAGTAACTCATTACCCAATCCAACACAACCCAAAAATTAGTGGGTTTGCTCAAACCCACCCAATAGTATAACGGGTGGTTATTTTACCTCATCCAAACTGGAGTATCCTATTTGGTTTGGTTTTGGGTTTGGCCAAACTCAACCCAATGTGTCCTGTCCCATAAACAGTTTTACAAATCAAACATAATAATTACTTATATACATTTTCTTCTTATTGTTTGTTAATTCAATCTTAATTTTAGAGATAAATATTTCATCAACAACATCATAAATCACATAATCAAATGATTTTTGTTACAAACTAAGACTGATTAATACACCTATGAACCCTAGTTTAGAGAGAGGAGAGTTTACTTTTGCCAAATAAACGTCCACAAGCACATTTTAATTGAGTTTGATTGAAATTGGGCAACGTTGCATATATTTTATTTGACTATGTGCACAATTTTACTAACATAAAGAACCAATTTAAAATTATAAAAATTAAAAAGATTAATTTGTTACAAACACCAAACTTAAATGATCCAAAAATGCATTTGACCAAATTTTTACTATTCAAAATAGGAGAATATCTATTTTAACATAAAATAAGAGATGAATGTAATTCAAATTTCTCTATAAAAGAAATGACTACATTTTTTTTTGACGGGAAGAAAAATGACTACATATTATTCTTGTTTTTATCTCTCTTATAAATTAAATCCTTCTATTTTTAGAAATAGAGAGAATTGTAACATCTTATAAATAGAGTAGAAGGAGGTAGTACACTTCAACGTTACATGTAACCAGTGATGTAATTGTTTGTGATTTTAAATGCGGAAGTTACAAGAGTTCTATCACTCTATATTGAAATGGTAATATATCCCAAAATCAAGATTGCTAAAAATATGAATGAAGGGTCACAACAATAACCCCAAAATTAATTTCTGTAAACAGTCAAATACATATAGCATCTTTACAATCCAAGTCCAAAGGGCAAGTCAAATTGGCACATTGATTTTGATTTGAGGAGCTAGATATTCTTGACTAATAGAGAAAGCCTCAGCCACAACACATGGTGGATCCACAAATAGACCATAGACCTAGAATTCCGCGTTTCTTTTCAGATTAATTCCTATCTAATCCCATTACCATTTTTTTCTCTTTATGCTTTAAGCATATATATTGATATCATAATTCTTAAAGCAAAATGGCACAAGAACATGCTAGCTGTAAACGCGTTTTGTTTTAATAGCATCTCAACTTATCTAAAGCAAGTCACTTTTGTGGCTTTACTGCTTTTGTTTGGGACCTTTAACTTATCCTATCGAATTAATTGATTAATTAATTAATTTTTTGATGTTGATGTTTCTCTAATATATCAGATCATAGATGGAATGAGTTAATGCATGTTACTTAACTTTTTTTATTTTATTTTTAGGTACAATTTTTTTAAGAAGTTGTTAGCTAGGTTTAATTAACATAATCTTTTATTAATTCTCAACTTCTCATTAGTTAGGTATATTTACAATTTGGCATTGAATTTGTTTGTCAGTTATGTCAAACTGTACGTATCGGGAAATCGTATCATCACAAAATAAAATAACTCTACAATTTGTTAACAAAAAATAACTCAACAAATGGTTGCACAAAATCTTAATTTGAATGAAAATATGAATGCAAGTTTACAATATGAATGATACCCAATACAAACTTAGATATTACGTCAATGATTCAATTAAACCCTAAGTAAAATACATGAATCACTTACACTTACACTCATGACTCAACCAGTAATTGGTTGAAGTGCAAGTTTTTTTATTTAGAAAATAACGTTTTAGTGCAAATTTTGATATAATTTTTTTTTGATAATTCGATAATGTTTTCACACGGTTTCTTTTTATTTTTTCTTCGTTGGACGGCAGGCTTTTTCCAAGACTATGACATGTTATGGTCTTTACAAAACCTAGCCATGCAGGATTCCGTAATCATGCAACAAATATCAACTTCTTTAGATTTGCTTTATTGAAGCTTAACTTTATAAATTTAGCATGCAGGATTCCGTATTCATGCAACTTTTTTATTAACAACCAATTAAACGGATGCCAACTTCTTTAGAGTTGTTTTGTTTGACCTTAATAAATTTAGTAAACATTCTTTTCTTTTTTTTAAAGACAAATGTTATGGTAATTAGTTGTTAGCATTAGTTTTTCTTCTATCCGGATTTGAACTCATAATCACTAATTCTTTTTCCTTTAGCTTAATTTGAGCTACCCAACCCTCCAATAAAATATTCATTATAACTAATGAATGACGTATATATTGATTTCAATAGTGTACGTCTTGCGGCATCATGGCACACATAAATCCATTAAAATTATAGTGCTGAATTTGAAAGAAAACAAAACTTAGTACTGAATTGACTAACATTATTAAATTTAAGGGACTAAATTGTTTTGTAAATTTGAAGGAAAATTGAGCGGCATTTACAACGTCAAATGCTAAAATTTTAATTTACTCTTGCTACACTGTTATTCGGAAGCTTCTCAATTCCTTTGGTTTATATGACTTGGATCCTTTAAAATGTAAAGTAAAAAAATCAAGTGCTGTTATTTATATTTTAGCATTTTCTACTAAAAAAACATTAATCAAATATTTTGCATTAATTTTCTCTATGTTTCAAACAATGAAAAGTTATTAGAAATTCAAAGCATAATTGATCTTTGTTTTCCAATAAAAAGTTATTAGGGATGAAAATGTGTTTTGCATGTGACACATTTAAAAAACAGCTCCCACGGGTAGAGTTGTGTTACGTTTTTCATTTAGAGTGAGAGCGAGAGTGAAGATGTAATATTATATGTAAAATCTAGATAAAAAATTGAGATTAAAATACCTCCCTCAAGAGAATTTAAGCTTAATTTTTCGGTGGAACAATTATTGTCCATATTTTACTTACATTTGGTGGACTCCATATTACTAAGGTCCATTATGCATTGGTAGATGCAGAACCAAAGGTTCGGATGAGCCAATAAAATAAAGTCTTTAAACTTGATTCTTGACGGTCATCAACAACGAATTGTCAAAGTTGAAAACGTAAATTAATGTTTCTTGCTCGTTGAAATTTATGGAGTAATATATTTTATATAGTTACAATTGTTTTTTTTTTGAACAATTGTTATAAATTAAGAAAATAAAATAGTTGGGTTTAAAAACATTAGATAAACACTCTTGAACGTTCAATCATTTCATGTTACATTATTATTTTTATATTTTAAAGGTGAATTCAAATTTTAAATTAATTTTCCGGTGTGAATACCGACATCATACACACACTTTTTACTTTGATACCATATGCAAGTCAAATTATGTTCAAATATAAGCTGTGTTTGGTTGGAGCGGCAGGAGAGACATAATTTTAAATTTGAAGCGTTTAATTCAATTATTAAGAGAAAAAGGAAGCGAGAGAGGTGTAAAATCTCTCAAAAAAAATCAATTTTAACTCACCTCTAAAATGAGAAGATTTGGAGAGCAACACATTTCTTTATTATTTGAACAAAAATATTATTTTATTTGATGTCACATCTTAAACATCACTGTTATGAAAAATATATAATTTTGCAATTTACCTCCGTTAAACTTTTCCAAACACATAAAAATTTAAATTCCTCATCGTTCCTTCTCTCTATTAAGATTCCTCCCTCCCCTTCGTTAAACTAAACAAAAAGAAGTTGATATCACTAAGATGATAGAAGTTGAATATTTAATTTAGATTAGAGTGCATGTCAGCATCAAATTATTACTAAAATGACTGAAACCAAATAATTAAAAAACAAGGCCTGCATACAAGAATTGGCATAAGAGATGGACGCGGAAAAGGAAAGTTAAAATTGAAAAGACAAAAAAACAACATATTCAGGAACCTGCCATACATGGACAAGCATGTGATGCTTGTATAAAAGAGAAAAGTTCTCCTCTCATTTTCATTTTCATTTTCATTTCATATATAAAAAATGGTGAAATTGAAAACGTAAGATATACTAAAGTGAGCATTTTAAATTTGATGATATGGACTAAGAAAGAAAAAAACAAAACATATCTAGAGCCATCTATGTTGAGGCAGCAAGCTGTAATAATCGCATTGGGTGGGTGACGGTGTCGAGAATAATTTACCTCATGTATTTTGTTCTAGATGATTAGTGAACTGATCCAGAGATTTTAATTAGTAAAATCAGTGTGTATTTAAATTTATTTTTAATAATATAGATGGCTCTAGATATGTTTTTGAAAGGCACAAGCTTTATAAAAAGATTATTACTTCCTCTAACTTTTAAAATGCAAGTATACACAAGTTAGGGTTTGAGGCTTTTCTTTTTTTGGAATATTAATTTTAGGCTAGTTGTTTACAAACTTTCTTCTTATATAAATATATAAAAAAAAATGTATATATAATATCAAGTAAGAATTATTGAAAATATATTGTTAAAAAAATAAGGCTTATTCAATCACCCGGTCCCTTAACTTAATTGATTGTCTCAATATGGTCCCCTAACTATAATTTGTACCAATTTGATCCCCTATGTTTTGCTCCGTTATTAGTTTTAGTCATTTCTGTTAGTTACCAACTTGGTCTCCTATGTTTTATTCTGTTACTAGTTTTAGTCATTTCTGTTAACGTGTCTTTGAGAGAAACTAACACAAATGACTAAAACTAATAACAGAGCAAAACATAGGGGACTAAATTGATACAAATTATAGTTATGAGACTAAATTGAGACAATCAATTAAATTAATGAACCGGGTGATTGAACAAACTAAAAAATAATTATTGAAAATTTATAGTGGGATACTTGTCATCTCATCTTTTCATATAAGTCGATTCTGTATTATGGTAGAAGTTGTAAAGAGAAATAGATGTTTTCTTTTGAAGAGCCGAGGAGCGAAAGTCAAAATAATAAAATGCTTACAAGTTCTTAAAAAAATTACAGACATTAGAGATACTCTACAAATTTTAGAATGTGTATCATCGTGAACAAACTCATAAACATATAATGGTCTTTTAAATTTATCTTTTTTGGTATTTATGAATATTTTCTTGTAAACAAAATTCCGAAGGTAATCGATACAAAAACACGATGGCATAATGATTCATATTAGTAAACGATCAATTCATTTGCGTGATAATAGATGATTTATTAAAAGAACTGTTAATTTTTTTAGGGGTAAAATTGTGAATCTACCTCATGTATATTTTGGTATAGAAATTTAACCTTAAGATTAGCTTAGTTTTAAATAGTGTGAATGCCGTTTGGTAACACAGACTTCTAACTTAAATAGGGAATTAGTATGGGTGTTGGGAATTAGTTTTTTTTTTCTTTCTATTTTTTTCGTTGTGTATTATGGCAACATACATTTAACTTTGTATTTCTTTTGGGTGGTTCTCTTTTGCACACCTTATGTGAGATGAATCACTTTGTTGAGTTTAATTCTATCTTGGTTTCTTAAAAAAAATCTTAAATAGGGACATTAAAATGTTGAAAGATCCTTTGTTGTGTGCCAAAAAAGAAAGTGCAATTGCCAAAAACAAATCATTGACTTAATTATAATTAAAAGATGTGGTGTATTATGAAAATATAACGAAAGAATGATATGAAAAAGCAAATAGTTAGCGGAAGAATTCTTGATTTTATAGAGTTAAATAATTTTATATTAATTAAAACTATAGAATTTTTTTTAGGGAAATTAAAACTATAGATTGAAATATACACATATACATGAACATAGATTGTTTTGGAGATGAGCGGGAGTGACTAAACTTTTCATGTTAAAAATTGAAATATGTTTGTAAAGTTTAATTCAATAAACATCATCGAGATTGTTATACCAAATATTTCACATGGTTATTAAAGTTTGAAGTAATTATACTGTCTGATTTATATGTCTCCATTTATATTGACGTTTGTCGTTTTGTCTAGATTTAAAAAGACTTAAGTAAAAATTCTTTAAAGAAAAAAGACTTAATAAAATAAAAATAAAAGTTAAAATACAAAGTTTATTAGCATATATCCAACTCTACACAACTGAATCTCCAATATTTTCTTTCCTTTTTTTCCCCTTTAAATAATCTCAACATCTCTCAATTCTTATTTGCCTCTTAACATAATAAAAACCATAGTATTAGTGACACTTACTCATCGTGTCTATTATATTTCAAAGTGTTCTAAAATGGCACTATGTTCATTCACAGCAACACTCTCAATAAGCTCATTCATCTTCTTCTTCCTACTAATCTCTCTCCCTCAGTACTCCACATCTGCTTCTTCTCCCAATGACTTTGTTGGTTCATCCCTCAGAGTTTCTTCCACCAAATTTGCCAACTCTGCTGAAGAAGTTATCACCGTTTTACAAAAAGTCATCTCCATTTTATCACGCTTCACCAACGTCTTCGGCCACTCTCGTGTCTCAAATGCCGTTTCCGATTGCCTCGATTTACTGGACATGTCCTTAGACCAACTTAACCAGTCCATTTCCGCTGCTCAAAATCCCAAAGGTGCTATTAATATTTATACAACATTGACACAGACACATGACACAACACTGATACAACCTGACATATAGTTTTATTCAATCACTTCTATTTATTTAACATTGTTACTGTTGGGTTATGAGGGGAGCGCTGGAATCATTACATTGGTCTATGCTCTCCTCACGGCCCAATAATTACATGTTTGTATGTATGAGTGTGTCAGTGTCATACTCGTGTCTGTGTGGTGCCAGCGGTATCAGTTCCTCTTCTTCTTTCCATTGTGATCACTTTAGCTAATTGTTTTGTTCCACAGGGAAGGATAACAGCACTGGAAACCTAAACTGTGATCTAAGGACATGGCTGAGTGCTGTTCTTGTGTATCCAGACACATGTATAGAAGGATTAGAAGGTTCAATTGTAAAGGGTCTTGTATCCTCTGGTCTCGATCATGTAATGTCCTTGGTGGCCAATCTTCTTGGTGAAGTAGTTTCCGGCAATGATGATCAACTCACAACCAACAAGGATCGATTTCCTTCGTGGATCAGAGACGAGGACACAAAGTTGTTGCAGGCAAATGGTGTGACGGCTGATGCTGTGGTGGCTGCTGATGGAAGTGGAGACTACACTAAGGTGATGGATGCCGTATCGGCAGCACCTGAAAGCAGCATGAAAAGATATGTAATATATGTGAAAAAAGGTGTTTATGTGGAAAATGTTGAGATTAAGAAGAAGAAATGGAATATCATGTTGATTGGTGAAGGTATGGATGCTACTATTATCTCCGGCAGTCGGAATTATGTGGACGGTTCGACAACTTTCCGGTCAGCTACCTTTGGTAAGAATGATTACATTCACACCCCTTACAGTATTGATGTTAATTTCTCTTTTGCTTTTCTTTTTCCTTTTCTTTCTTTTCAGAACTTTTTGAAAAAAATAATAAGGGAACTGATGCATCAGGTTGCATTGGGTTATGACAGAATATTCTGTTCCATGTTTAAGGAAGCTAAAAACAAGAGCTTGGTTTAAAAGCTAAACATAATAAAATGTGGAAAAGGAACAAATCAGTGGTAGTGATATTTTACTAACTTTTTTTTAATTTACATAAGATATTTTAATAAGCTGTTAAATATTTATTTGCTATTTTAGTATAATGAAAAACTGGAAATTTACTTGGCTTTTTCTTATGAAGAAATTTATTGGCTAATGTACTATAATAAAAATTTACTTAATGAAGAAGTTCACTTGGCTTTAACTAATAGTAAGTAATAATTAACCTAATAATATTTTTAAGGAAAAAAACTATTGCTTTTCTTTTGGAATCAAGATCATTTGCACTCATTTTCTCATAATGTAGGACTTTTGATTGTTACAAACATTTTTTACATACAATTTTTTTGAAAGAAAATATGAACCAATAAGTGCCAACTTTAGGCTTGCAACAACATGTGGTGCTTTTCTAATTTGAACTGCAAGTGATCTAAATTTGTATGCTATGATACCAGTTTTGGCTTGTATTAAACAAATTAAGTCATGAGTCAAAGATCTGTGATGAGTAACAATCATCCCCATAGAATTCAAGGAAGTGTTTAAATACAATTTCAACACACAACATTCAAGAGTCTCACTAGGGTCCTATTATTGTAAACATTAACTAACATAATGCATACATCTAACTAACTAATAATAAGTAACAATAAATTAGCATGTGCTGTAATTATAATTTTCTTAATCTTGATTAGTGAAATGCAAGTCTGACCCGATTATCATACCTTAATTTTCATTACAATTTCTTCTTTATGTATGGGCATGTACAGCTGTAAGTGGTAGAGGGTTCATAGCACGCGACATTTCATTTCAGAACACCGCAGGTGCCGAGAAGCACCAAGCAGTGGCGTTAAGATCAGACTCTGACCTCTCAGTATTTTACCGGTGTGGGATATTCGGTTATCAAGATAGCCTATATACTCACACCATGCGTCAGTTCTACCGCGAATGCAAAATTAGTGGTACTGTGGATTTCATCTTTGGAGACGCTACTTCTGTGTTCCAAAACTGTCAAATACTAGCCAAGAAAGGGATGCCTAAACAAAAGAACACTGTTACTGCTCAAGGACGAAAAGACCCGAACCAACCAACCGGTTTCTCCTTCCAGTTTTGTAACATTTCCGCAGATTCTGACCTTCTACCATTGGTCACAACCATCCCAACATACCTTGGTAGACCCTGGAAGACTTATTCGCGAACAATTTTTATGCAATCCTTCATGAGTGATGTAATAAGGCCAGAAGGGTGGTTAGAGTGGAACGGTAATTTTGCTTTGAACACATTGTACTACGGTGAATACATGAACTCTGGACCGGGTGCTGGGGTAGCTAACCGGGTAAAATGGTCAGGATACCATGTATTGAATGATTCGAGCGAGGCTACTAAATTCACTGTGGCTCAATTTATTGAGGGGAATCTCTGGTTACCTTCCACTGGTGTAACTTACACTTCTGGTTTGAAAGTGTAAAGTATATTTAACTTGACAAATTAATTCATGTATATGTCTAAATATAATATTGTATTTAGTGATTAAAAGCAAGAGGACACGGGTTGCTGTTAACCCCAATTAATTAGTACTTGATTACTGGATGTTTTCAGTTCACATTCAAAAGAGCCAAATTTATGCAACAAGAGGGACACATTCACCTTCAAGTTTATTCTAAGTACTTGGATACTTCAATATGCTTTTGTATATGCGTGGGTGTGAATTTTAAAATATCTCTTAATTTCGCCTCTAGCATTAAGTTATGCACGATCGACATATTCATGTATTAAAGAGATTTGATATTAATAATGATGAGATTGAGCAATGAAACATGAATTTGGCAAAATTTAATTTGTGGAATGAAACACACCGTTTCATTAAAAGGTATATATTAAAATAAATAAATAAATAAATAATAATAAAATAGAAACAGGAGAGGATTCTACACACATTTTCTTATACTCATTTTCTCTCCCCATTCTATTTCACCCTCGTCCCTCTTCTCTGTTCCTCATATTTCCATTTTTTTCTTCAAATCATCTAATTACTTTCACAAATCCATCACCCATAAGAAATATTATGCATCTAAGCAAGCTATTTCATAGTACAAGCTCTATTTGGTGGAATTTTGGGGTTAGGGTATGTGCTTTGGGAAAGAAGAGGAATACTCATATTGTGAAAGTTGCTCACTGAGACTTCTTGGAGGTATATTTATCAATTTACAACTCAATTAGTGCATATTTAGACATGATTAGTTGTTAGAAATTAACTTTTGAGATTAGAGTAAATGATAGGAGATTTTATGGTTAACTATTGTTAGAGAAGTAGTAGAATGAGTTTCTAATTCATGAGAAAATATTATTGGTGCTCAGATATGACGCCGGACGCTTCACATGCTTCTTTCGGAGTGGTTAGAGAGCAAACTTAGTCGATTCATCGTAACTGTGAGTTGATAACGATCATTATCGCATATTTTCACTATTAATATTATTGATATTTTGATAATTTTCTATGTTAAAGTGTTTATAAAAAATGGGGAACACACCCTTTGAACTTTTTCTTCTCAATGATGCTCATGATTAAAGTCATTGATATTATTATGGTCTCTATTTGAATTTATCTATGATTTATTGGGCAAATGGTTGAAATTGAGATTTGGTTGCATATATTATGACATGTGTTTTGGAGACATGGGAAATACGGTTTTGAAATATATGTTTTTGGAAACTTTTGATATTAATATGCGCTCTATTTGGATTTGGATTTTACTTGCGATTTATAAAGTAGAGTGATTGAAATGGAGATTTGATTGTATGTATTTTCATAGTAGTTTTGATATGTTGTGAAACATGGTTTGAAATATGCGTTTTTGAAAGGATTCGATATTAATATGTACGCAATTTGGATTTGGATTTACTCATGATGATAAGTAGTAGATTTTGGATTGAGTTTTGATGAACATATTTTGATATAAGTTTTGTTATGTTGCGAAATATGATTTTAAACGTGTATTTTAAGAATGGTGTTTTGAAAATTACGGTTACAATGACGACGACCTAGGTGCACCTAGATTTCAATTAGGTAGAGTTACTCTGTTAGATGGAGCCGCTCCTATGGAAAGGCCGCCATTAGGAGGAGAGGGCTATCAATGAGAGGTAATCTCCCTAATTGAAAATGTTTTACACTTTGTTTTGAGTCAAGAGAAAAGAGCTATCCGTTAGATGGAGCCGCCCATATGGAAAGACCACCATTAGGAGGAGAGGGCTATCAACGAGATGGAGCTAGTTCTCGATTCACCAATTTTGATTATTTTCGCTAAATTGATTTCACTATACTTTAAAAACACTTTGTTTTGAGTCGAGAGAAAAGAGCTATCCGTTAGATGGAGCTGCCCCTATGGAAAGACCACCATTAGGAGGAGATGGCTATCAATGAGATGGAGCTAGTTCTCGATTCACCCATTGATTATTTTCATTAAAGTTGAAATCCTATACTTTCTTTAAAGTTGATTATTTTGGTATAATCAAATTGAATGTGATTTTATATTATATTTGAAGTTGATTATTTTGATCATTTTCACTAAATGGAGTTTTCTATATTTTCTTTAAAGGCTTTTATCAAAATTTTCGGCAATATATTTTTAAATGCTTTTGTTATGATTTTCGAAAATTTATTTTTAAAGGCTTGTAAATTTATTTTCATGTCTTTACGATGTTGGATTTTAGTTGAAGTATAACTATTTGATTGGAAATATTTACAATGTGGGGATTATCATGCGTATAAACGGTTGCTGATTATTAGAACTTTATACGGCTACTAGATTTGTAAATTGATGTTAGATTTTGAGAAAAGTAAATAATCGTGCCCTCGTGTGTTTCCCTTCTAGTTGGTAGTGGTTGTTGTCTCTCACTAAGTCCTCGTGATTTACTCTTTTATTTTCTATTTTTTTTCTTCAGATTCCTAAGCAGCTAAGTAGAAAGCTGCTAGCAGATTTAAAGTTTTCGCAGTGTCACTTTTGGTAGGCCCTCTTGGTTGGCTTCTCTTTCTATATTTATATTTCAGTGTCCATTGATGTATCTGCAGCTATTTGGTAGTTGATAAGTGTCAGAATGTAGTAATTCAACTAAATGTTCAAGGCACTTTTGTTACTTGTTTTGCAAGTTATTAGGTGAAAAGCCGAGAGATAAGTGATTATGACCCTTTTACGCTTTATTTATCTTACTTTACCCAATTGTGCAGGAAAGTTACTCAAGACACTGAGCAAAGAAGAAAAACAAGAAAAAAGGTACAAAAAGGCAGAAAGATGAATTCACTCGCCTCCAACTCGCCACAACAAGTGGCAAAAGAAAGCAAAGGCAGGAGAGCATATTTACTCGCCTCCAATGCGCCTCCAGTTTGCAATGGCGAGTAGCATCATCAAGCAAGAGCAGAAAGGCAGATTTACTCGCCCCCAACTCGCAATGGCGAGTAATCAAAGAGCCAGCAGAGGCAGAAGCATAGTTTTACTCGCCATGGCGAGTGCATCTACTTGCGAGGCGAGTTAGCTAAACCCCTCAAAGATGACGTGACACAAACCCACTGGTGAAGAAGCCTCAACTCGCCATGGCGAGTAAAGGAACTCGCGAGGCGAGTTGATGCAGAGTTGAAATCTTATAAATAGCCCTTGATCATTTCTTGAGAGGAGTCTTAGTTTTTAATCTGAGAATCACATAGAATACTTTGCAATAGCTTTAGAGAGAGAGATAGGGCTTGTTCTTCATAGGGTGAGAGTGATAGAAGGTGGATTCTTCCTCATTTGGTGTGAAATCACAAAGTTGTAATGAATCCTTCCATTTCAATTCATTCTTGCAAAACTTCCATGACAATGAGTAGCTAAATCTCCATTGTTGGGATTAGAGGTACTTGATCTTACCTAAACATGTAATCTTTTGATCTATAAATGTATGGTTCTAGCATTTGATTTGATATGGAGATAATTCTTGCACTTTATTGTTTAAGTTTGATTTAATTGTGATTGAAAAATACTTTTGAATCTAGGTTTAGAATAATCCTCTATCCAAACATAAATTCTAGACATGGAATTGATGTTTAGATAACCACTCTTTGTATCCAAATTTAATGCTTTCCTATCATTTAATAGATTGAGAAATCGTCGATTGAATGATAGGAACGACTCTTGGATTGTTTAATAGTGTGAGACATCGACGATTAAACGATACAATTGAAGTCACAATATTATTTGGACACGAATGATATTGACGAGGGATACGTGGTAATATCAAAGAAAAGCTAGAACCCATGCATGATCTTTAGGTTACGTGTAATGCTTGATCAAGGAACTCTAATCCTAACAAGTTTCACGCCTTATTAATCTCAAATTTTACTCTTACATCATAGTTAACTAGATTTTAAGTAAACGAACAAATTACTCTTTCAACTTAAAATGATAATTGGTGTCGAACAGTCTATGATATCACACTAGTCCCTGAGGAGACGATAGATAACTACTTACTTTTGATATACGTAAAAATATTACATCAGTAGTCTAGGATGTGTTATTCTGAGTTGTACAAGTATGAGAAAAATGTTATTGGAGATACTGGATGATGAAACAGGTTTTTTTTAAAACAAGATTCATATCTTGGAAATGTTGAATTTATAGGGGAAACTATGTCGAAATTTCAGTAAATATTTTTATAGAAGTGAAAACCAAATTGAAATTGTTTTTATTTTATAGTTTGTCAAGTTGAATCAATAGACTTGCCGGGCTAGAATGTTCTAGTTCGTGCGCCGGTCACGATTAGTGTTTTGGGCCGTGACAAAGTTGGTATCAGAGCCCGGTTGTAGGTCCTAATAGCTGCAGACATAGAATGAAAATAGATTCTTGCTTGTAAATTGTGAACCGCGGCACCGTTTACTTGCAAAAATCTATTAGCATTTTATGGTAGTGTCACTTGTTGTCCTATCATGTGATTTCTTTTGGTCTTTGAGTGGTCTCATTCTATTAGTCGTCTTGTCCTATATTCGGTCAATTTTCTTTCATTTAGTGAGGGTGCCACCCATTAACAAGATCTCCACTAGAAGGGAAATTGGTTCCTTGCGAATTTAAAGCCGAACCGTAAAACCTTAGTCAAATAGGTCGTCATTCAGGCTGTTCTCATGGTTGACTTAAATAAAATGATAAAGGACGTAACATTTATGTTGACAAACGTGACTGAGTTGTAGGAGTAATTAATGTCGAGGTTCCTAGAGAAATACGAAGAAATCCAATGATGATAGAGATTATTCTTGGCTTACAAGGAATACAATGGCTTGTGTAACAAATTGTTGGACAATAACAACATGGTAATCAAGAGCAGAGAAATGTTTTCGACCCACAAGAAGTTAGTCATGTTGAGTAGCAGTTTATTAACCATCTAGAGAGATCAATGTGGATATAGCAAAATTCATGAAACTTAAACCTTTACCTTTTATATGTCTACTAGGTGTGTGGATATGATGACTTATTGATGGTCAAGATAGGTTATTGTGCTCCTGATTTTCGGATATCAAACCATTAATTGATTTGAATCTTCAATCTTTGAACTCTTAACTTTTATTCGTGGGAAGGGAAAAAGTAAGTAAAATCCCTTTTGAGATTATGGATCCGGGGGTTGATTTCGCGGAGGGATGGTGTTAAACACCCTACACGACTACGGTACTCCGTAGGAACCTTTTGCCTAATTTATGTTGTGCTAATTCATTTTACTTATCTTGAAAATACTTGCCTAAATGTCTAAGTGAAAGAATGGAGGGAGAAGAAGTATGTTTTTGGTTATTTTTATTTGATTTGGAAGGATTAACTCCTTTGCCTACATAACCTTAAAGAAAAGGGATCAAAATCAAGTAGTTCACTCTCAAAAATTATTTGAAGTTGGATTTCTTGGTGTTCATTCTTACAAAGCCCATACCTTTGATGTTACAAAAAACTTAGTTAAGTCCTCCAATATTTGATGGAAAAAGTTGTTTATGAATGAATGCATGTATGCATGATTATGCTAAAGAACATAGAATACATGGTGAGGTTAAGTCCACAATGTTGGAGTCAAAGGTAACAACGCCATTTGGTAAGGACTATGGTTTTCAAATGTACCTGTATCACGGGTTCTACCAAGTTCCCAGAGTTGTCAACCACTTCCGAACGCTATCGGGTTACGGAAATACTTCCGATCCAATAATGTTCGTAAGAAGGTCTCGTCTGAGTGTAGTATCGCGTATCAACTAAACCAAGATTACTCATGATTTGCCACTGCACTACATCCTAAAAGGCCAAGATGGGCTAAGGTAACTAAAGGTTCTCAACTTTTAGCGGTCACTTGAAAATAACGTGCCATACACGAATACTCATGCCAACATAGTATATTTCCAAGATCCCTCAGTTGAGTGGGGTTATCACATGTGCCACAACCAAAATTCACTCTTGACAAGACACTATGATTATACCACCGTCCTATCCTAATATTTCTCTCAAGTCCGGGTGGGGTACTTATCTCACCACTCATGTTGAAAGAATAAACATTTAGGCACGTATTTGCAAGGTATAAGAAATAAAAGCACAAGTATAAATAAAAACAAGTTAGGTGTAACCCACTTAGGAAGGATATCCCCAGTGAAGTCGCCATTTCTGTGCTCCTGATTTTCGGATATCAAACCATTAATTGATTTGAATCTTCAATCTTTGAACCCTTAACTTTTATTCGTGGGAAGGGAAAAAGTAAGTAAAAACCCTTATGAGATTATGGATCCGGGGGTTGATTTCGCGGAGGAAAGGTGTTAAGCATCCTACATGACAACGGTACTCCGTAGGAACCTTTTGCCTAATTTATCTTGTGCTAATTCATTTTACTTATCTTGAAAATACTTGCCTAAATGTCTAAGTGAAAGAATGGAGAGAGAAGAAATATGTTTTTGGTTATTTTTATTTGATTTGGAAGGATTAACTCCTTTGCCTACATACCCTTAAAGAAAAGGGATCAAAATCAAGTAGTTCACTCTCAAAAATTATTTGATGGGTTAGGTTGATTTTAAAGTTTTTTAAAATGGTTTTAAGAAGGGAAAAGGGGCCTCAAGGCATAGAAGAAAAGAAGAAGTGAGATTGTTTGATTTTAATCAAAAGAAATCCAAGTCTAATATGGATATTAAAATTGCTTAAAATTTGATTAAGAAAATAAAAGGAAAACAAATTCTTGGGTTAAAATCCAAGGTTTCTTAAGAAAATATTTGAAGTTTTGCATATTTGATTTTTTGGGAAAAAAGATTTTTCTAAGCTAACGGAAAAACTAAGCGTTTCGACATAACGTAAAAAAAAAAAAAAGAAGTGAAAGGAATTACCAAGGATGTTGGATCCCAAGTAAAATTTCATCCTACAATTACTAGTTGTTCATTTTTTAAGGCCCTCAAATTAGTCCAAAAATTACCTCGTTTGTCACTAATTCATTTGGTCCTCGCTCACAGTCATGACATAAAGCAGTAAAAATAAATGTGTCAGCGTCGGTGCTACTTCTCATTTATATTTACATTTGTTCCTAAATACACTCTAAAGCATAATAAGCAAGGAAATAAAATGGCAAATAAAGATAAAATGCATGATATGATATTAACACTAAATGAACTAAAATAAAGCAACTAAATAAATAATAAAAGAAAAAAGATGAGATAATAATACTAAAAAAAACAGCAAGTAAATAAATAAAAAAAAAGAAAATAATAAAAAAAAGGAAAAAATAGAGATAATAACACTAAACTACGAAAAGCAAATAAATGAATGATAAAAGAAAATAAAAGATGAGATGATAATTCTAAAAAAATAAAAACAGCAAGTAAATGAAGTAAATAAATAAAATGCAAAAATAAAAAATGCTAAAAAAAACTAAATTAAAGCAAGCAAGTAAAAAAGAAAAAAATGCATGAAATAAACTAAATAAAATAAATAAAGTAAAATAAAAAACTAAAAAAAATGCATGAGATAATGTTGCATATTTCTAAATGTGCTTAAAAGAAAAAAAATGACATAAAAAAAAGAAAAGAAAAGCTAGAGAAATAATAAAGTAAAATGCAAGAAAATGAAAATAAAAAAGGGGGGAGCAGATCTGAAAATGGGGGTGCAATAGAAACTGCATATAGGACAAAAAGGCAGGTGGGACCCGTGGTCAACAAGGAAGGAGGTCAACTCCTTCTTCTTCCTCTAACCACGTATGAACAAAAGCAACACTACATCATGCTTCAAAAAATTAAAATCTCAAATAGACACCAAATCTCACAAACTAAAATACTATTTTGATTGGATTTTCACGCTGATCATGAATCTAAACTTAGATTTCACAGTGAATGTTTGTATAAAGAGAAAAGTGAAAACAAAGTTTTGACCCAAAAAATAAAACTAAAAAAAACAGTGAATTAAACAAAGTTAATTAAAGGGAAAGCTTCATAACAACTCCAGGGGTATCAAAACATCAAAACTCACCTTAATTTAGCCTTGAAATGGTCTAACTAACTATCACTTTTTCTTGAGAAGTTGTGCTTTTGAATTCACGATTTTTGGTGGGTTTTTTTTTTAGTTTTTGTGTGTTTTTGGTTTGTTGGAAGTGTTCATGAACTTTTGGTTGAAGAATGGTGAAGTTTCATGGAGAAATGAAGATTTTGGAATATTTGACGAAAATTGTGATTTTGTGAACTCAAAATTTCGGCCCCCTCTCTCTATGAGTTGTTGGGTACTTATAGAGGGAGGAACTTGGTCATCAAGAGTGCAAGAATTAGGTTAAGTGGTGGGTAAGAAAGGGTAGTTTGGAATTTTGCAAAAAAATGAGTTTTTGGGACTTTCTTTTATGATTTTTGGTGGTGAGTGATGATGTGGTGGATAATGATGAGGTGTTATATGTGAAGAAGAATCTAAATGCACAATTTGTGGGGAAAGAAATGAAATGAGAGTGAAATATGCATTTTGGATGAATTTGTTAAAGTTAGTGTTTTTTTGAAAATGAATTTTGTGACTTTGAAAATAATAAAACAAAATGGTGTAAAGTTTGTGATTTTTGTGAGTAGAAATGTAATAGAAATGAGAGGAATTGAAATTGGAATGTTTGGTGTGATGAAATTGAGTTTTCTTGAGAACGAAGTAACAAAATAAAAAACGTAAAGAATAAATAAATAAAAATATGCATAAAAAATGAAGAATTTGAAGTTAATTTGGAAAATAAGTAACTAAAAAAACTCATGGAAATGCATTTAGCGTAAGAAAAATGTTGATTTTTTTGTAAAAATTTTAGAATGACAAAAAAAATGGGTCAAAAATTGAGGTATGACAAGTTCCATTACAAACTTACTATTTTGAAGTGCTTAACATGGGCAAATTATCACATGATAGAAAAACCTTTGAATTATTTAGTAATATATCATAATTGTTATTATAATTGTAAATAACAATTCTCATAGACTAGGGGTGAAATTATTTTTAACCTAAATTAGGGACATGAGTTAGATTATCCGTTAATCCATGTTAACATTAGGAATAGAAAAAGAATTGTGATTATCGTAAAAAAATATAAGAATTTATATTATATTTGATATATTGTCAATGAGAAGAAATGTTTTTCTTTAAAATAATATTGTAATATATACAAATCCTCGTTGAATTGCTTTCAAAATTTCTTTTAGCTATGACTCTGTTTGGTAAAAATAGTGGATAATTGATAAGTTAGCTGATAGCTTATAACTTATAGCTGATGACTGATGGCTGATAGCTTATAGTTGATGACTGTTGACTGATGGCTAATAAGCTAACGAAAGTGTTTGGTAAAATTAGCGGTTCAACTAGCAAATAATGGTAAATTTACATAAAAGGACATTTTTTTATTCATAATAATTTTTTTAAGAGTTTATAATACAATCTATACCAATTAATATTTAAAATGTTTAGTCATTTAAATTTATGAATATAACCAATATATATTTTCTCTAAAAAATTGTTTTAAGTTTATTTTATTCAATTTTTATAATTTATGATTGATTAAAGTATAATTTTTTTTTCTATAAACAATGTAAAAAATAATCATCGATAAGATTAAAAAAAAAGTGTTAAAAGAATAAAAAAAACAAAAATTAGTAGTCAGTATATACTATATATATACCCATAAAAATGGAACTTTTTTCATAAGTTAGGAAATATAAAAAATTGTATGTGTCATTACATGAAATGAAATGGCGTTATTGCACTACAATATATTCAAGTATTCAACGATGGCTAAAGAGAAGCATGCATAGTTGAGATATAAAAAATACGTCGTACAGTAATGTTCTTTTAGTTTTAAAGTATAATAAATTATAAAGGGTAAATATGAGTTTTAGTTAAAATAATAAGGGTAAAAAAGGAACAAAAGATAATAAACTATAAACTCAAACGCTACTTGGAATAACGTCTGAAAAATAGCTTATAAGTTCGTGAAATAAGTTATAAGCTCGTGATAAAAAAAATTACCAAACAGAACTTTTTTGGTCAAACGAGTATAAGCTATTCGCTATAAACTCATTTTTTAGTTTTACCAAACACACCCTATATGAAATGAACTTTGTTTACAAGAGGAATGTTAACAACACACCTTCTAACACACACTTTTCAACACACTTTTTTTGATTGGTTAAAATTCACATGGGTCCCACCAAATCATGTGGGTCCTATATACTTTTTGTGGGTCCTATGTGAATTTTAACCAATCAAAGAGAGTATATTAAAAAATGTGTGTTAGAAGGTGTGTTGCTAGCATTTCACTCGTTTACAAATACTCTATGGTGCACGTTTTTACTTGATCCATGGTAGTAGTTTTTTTTTTGTTGCAGATATATATTCAATGTGTTTGACTCTAATTATCATCATCATAATATTAATGATACTAATAGAATACGATCCGTCAGAAAATAAAAAGAATTTAAATAGATGCACATGTACCAAAATAATATACTTAATTATTAAATAGAATTGGAAAAGATGCACATTCATTTAATTTAACACATTTTGCTATGCATGTCATTGGCTTTAAAACGTAGGAAAGGAATCGGCAGCGGTTAAAACCATCAAGCACCTGGAGTCTACAATTTCTCTGTGCGTGTTAATGTTAAAAGTTAAATGATTTTGATTATATAAGAAAGTTTTAATGGTTTTTCAATAAACTTTGATTAGTGAAAGGTGTAATGAAGCCTCTGATGATTTCCAACCCAAAGTTGCTTGATTGCTGCAATTGTTTTCAACCCTTAACTATTCCCGTCTTTCAGGTATGCATTTCATTTTCTTGTTAATAAGTTATTTTTTACAGTTGAGAAGAGTTAATTTGTTGTCATTTATGCCGTATGTTTCTTGTCATTGCATTTGCTACTATTTCCTATTATATTTCAATATTGGTATTCCATTCGTGTCCGCCATACGATACGTCCTTAAGCGCCCAGTACTATTCAAAACTGCAAATTTTCAAATGTTTTATGTTAAAAATGTTGCATGCTGAAGGATACTTTGTTGTTCCTTTGAACAGTTTTCTTCTTTTGTTGTTTAAATGGTGATTATCTATGAATTCTTTATTGTTGTACTTTTTTTAATGTAAAAAGTTGTAGCTCTATGGTTTGTTGGAATTGAAGAAAACAAAGAAAAAGGGAACATATGTTTTATTTTATTTTATTCTAGCAAATGGTTCATTGTCTAATTAGATTATTTTCTTTTTTGTTGCAATACCTTTCAGTGTGACAATGGTCATATTATTTGCTCTACCTGCTGTCCTAAACTTAGAAACAAGTGTCACAAGTACTCATTTCCCATTAGCTCAAAACATTGTAAAGCCATTGATAATCTATTGCTATCTGTTGAAATGTCATGTCCGAATGCAAAACATGGTTGCAACGAGAAAATAAGTTACATCGGAAAGAGGAAGCATGAAAAAGAATGCATCCATGTGCCATGTTACTGCCCTGTTTCAAGTTGTGACTTTGTTGCATCATCAGATGTGTTGTATAAGCATTTCAGCGATAAGCACAGGGATTCTCAAATCAAATTTTCTCATGGTCACTCCTTCCCTGTCTCCTTGAAGTCTAACGATCAAACCATTGTTTTTCAAGAGGCGCGTTATGGCAAACTATTTGTTCTCAGTAATAAAACTATGCAAATGGGAAATGCAGTCAATATTTGCGGCATTGGTCCAAACTTTTATGAGTCTGAAGTTATGATATATTTGCTAGGTCTGAGACGTGCAAACTGAAATTACAGTCTTTTGGTAAAGATGTCCAACGTGTGTTACTTCAGCAAATCTTTCATCGGAGTTCCTTGTGATTACTTTTGGTTCTTCTGAACCTCTGAAGCTAGAAATTTGCATAACTTCCATAACCCCCATGGTACCTACTATCTCCTTTTCTATTCTTAGTTTTGTTTTTTTTCTTCATATTAAAGTCTATTTTTTTTCCTTTATGTTTTGAATTTATACTCTAGTGTTTTATCTGAAATTCATCATTTTTTCAACTCCCAAAAAAAGGTTGTTACGGTTTTTTATTTTTGTATCAGTTCTTGAATTATTTGATTTGATCTTGAATTTATGTTTCCCTGTTGTACCGTAATAAATTTTGCAGTGGGTTTTATTTTCTTTATGTTGTTTTAATCGTTGATTAATGTGTTGGCAATTGCGGTGCAGATGCGAATTTTCATAAATGACATGACTGGAAAGCGTATCCCCCTGAGGGTTAATAGTTCAGACACAATAGACAATGTGAAGGAGAAGATTTTTGACGAGGAAAAGATCCCAGTGCACAAACAACGTTTGATCTTTGCCGGTAAGAAACTAGAGATGGCCCGACCCTTGCTGATTACAACATCCAAGATAAGTCAACCATTTTCTTCCTTCTCCGTCTCATGGGGGACTAGACGACCACTGCACCATGCTGATTACTATATCCAAGAGCAGTCAACCGTCCACCCCATCATCCGCTGCCGTAGGTAACCCTTATCACGAAGACAATCACCCTATAAGTAGGGAAATTATGCGTTATTGATAACTTACGAGTCTCTGACTTTTTCATTTCTTTTTAAGGATTTGACTATTGTTCTTGTTTTGTCTTGAAGTGTGATGCTTATTTTTTTTTTTACTGGGGATGATTTTGAGGATATTTATTTTTCAACATTAGCTGAAATCGTACAATAATTATGACATGGTGATACATTCTGTGACTCCTGCAGTAGAGTATGATTCAATTGAAGAAAGTCAAGTAACTTGAAATAGAAGTACAGAAGTTAGATTTATTTGTGATTCTCTTTGTGATAGAACATGAAGGGAGAAAAATCAAATGGAAGAAGATATTCGGTTAGTTAGTTTGTTCATGCAAGAGTACCAAAAAATTGATCTACAAGTTGGTTTGCCACTGAGTCATCCATGTTCTTAATTTTCAAAACAGAGATTACCAAAAACAAAATGTCACTATTGTTCCAGATTGTTAGAAAATGTTTTAAAACGAATAAGTTTTTTATTAAAATACTTGAACGACTGTTTGAATTTCAGAGTTGTTGGATATATGGGAACTAATTGTAGCACTATAGAATAAAATTTTTCGATGTGAATTCACTCGGGTTGTCCTGATGGTATTCTTGTGATCTGGAAGTGTGCTCTTCTTCAAGCTCTTAGGCGTTTGGTTCAAGAATTAGGAAGGGAGGGGAGGGATTTTAACGGAGGAGAGATATTTTAATTAAAAACGTATTTGGTTCGCAAGGGGAGAGGAGGGGAGGGAAAGGGGAGGGATTTTAAAATTATTTTACTGTTTTACCCTTAAACTTAATTAAATAAAAGAAACTACTTGATTTTACAATTTCAGAGACCAACCAATGACAAAC
>Ga0228711_1004071_pt1 | contig 22637 bp, 16 predicted proteins | sample MedpolnodulmetaG_2_FD_177996 | JGI IMG/M metagenome (GOLD analysis project Ga0228711, IMG submission 177996) | Root nodule microbial communities from Medicago polymorpha collected in Santa Monica, California, United States - brown nodules | ecosystem: Host-associated > Plants > Roots > Nodule...
GTTAATTTTTAAAAAAAAAAAAAAAAAAAAATCATATTTTTCACTATTCCTCTATTTCAAGTGAAATTATAGAAATTTTCTTTAAAAAAAGTATTTAAATTTAAACTTTTAATAGAATTGATAGTATGAGCTCTTAGATTACATTAAGATAACATAAATATAAATGGTATATTGATTTTAGAACAAGGATAGTTTAGTCATTTTAAAAGTTAAGTACAATTTTGTCTCTTCCATTTCAATTTAGGCAACTCATTGAATTCAATAGTTCTTTATCAAAACATCTAAGTTAAGTTTAAAAGGAGAGAAACATGGTGAAGTTAAATCATAAAGAATTTGGCGTAAATACAAAGTACACAAAAATAATGAGAGAGATGACACAACAAATTTATCTTGGTTTACGATCAACCTGATAGCTAGTCCAGTCAATCCTATCCATGGTGATTTTTCCATCTCAATGAGAAGAAATTCTTTCAGTATATTCCTTGATTTTAGTATTGGATGTATGTACCCTTAGATTTTATGAAGCATCAATCTTTAATAAGTCCATTACCCCACACCACTTACCCGAATATCCAACCATGATTGTCTTACCACTTACTTGGCTGCATAACCATGATTAGTTACAAAAAATGATCGTGACTTAGACTGGTCTACTCAATCTTCTCACACCTGTAAGGATAAGTGTTTAAAGTTTCTACATACTATCCTAAGTGTTTATAGTCACTCATAACTTTTACCATTTGCCAATATTGGACAGAGTCCAAAGAGGGGTTTAAATTTGTATTTGAGTGAGACAAAGTGATGGCTAGGATCATTCAAAAAAAAAAAAATCATGGCTAGGATTGAAACTTTCTATAAGAGGGTAGTACAATGAAATCTTATATTAATGTAAGAATACTCCAGACTTCTTGATTAATTAACAAAATGATCTAGATAACTCTCACTTGAAAGGATGTTAATAAAAATTCATAAATCATGTTCTTGACTTTTATTTGATTTGATTTTCAAATAAGAACATATCCGTTTTTTTAAGTGTGGTATTTTGAACAGTCACACTGATTGTTGACCTTCACATGGTAGGATATGACGATTGAAGCTTCCAACAACAACATCTACTCTAACAACAACAACTCTGCCAATGTGAGTAACTTTTTTTTTATATAAATCGAGAATTCTACTTTTGGAGAAATAAGATAAAGTACAAGTATATGATGTATCTCTTTGTCTTTTGAAGTGAATTATATGATTGAAGAGCTTAAGAGATTCACCCCTTTGTACTTTAAGATCTTAGTAGCTACTAAACCAAATAATAGATATGATCTTCAGTACATAATCTAGATTATTATACTGATATTTGAATGTATCAATCATCCAGATGATTACTTAGTCAGATATTTGAAGTTGTTGTGAATGCAGTTGACCGTGCATATGATCATTAGGTCCAAACAATGGATTGGACTTCTTGGCAGAAATGATATATTTGTTAATAATGTGTTGTTCAAAGTATTTTCTAGCTTACTTGCTATAAACTTGATCAACTTGTCTTGTGTTTGATAACCACTTGTAATTTTCTCATAGATAGTTGTATAAACATGTATAAACATTCAGTGTTAAATGTTAAAACAAATCTTTTAAAAAATATCTCTCTTTCGCATTTGATGTATACTCTTGAGGTTGTCCATGACCTGCGTGTAACCAAATTTTTATATTCTAATTTTTGGCAACTTTTTTTTTTTTACAAAAATAAACAACATCCATTCATTTAAATTGGTATAACACATCAACGTAATACAAATTCAAAGTCGTTAAAAACAAAAAGGATGAATTTGCAAACAAACTCACAATATCCATGTCAATATAAAAAAAACGTCACATTACATATGACTATAATCAAATCTCTAGAATTCTCATTTTCTTCGAATCTGCAACGTTGACGACACCAAAGTCATGTGATTGAGTCTACAATAGGTCAAAGCTAATCTTTCAACCTGAATCAAATAAATACTGCACTCAGACGAAAATAAAAAAACACATGGCGCAAAGATGGAGAACCAAAACAAACTGGTTGTGCTAAGATGACGAATCACAAAATCAAACAAAAGAAAACTGAAAAATATGTGGAAATCATTTATTTAACGAAAAGAGAAAGAAAAACAATTTGGAGGGATGATTGTATCAACCTTAAATCATCCCTCTTCGATAGATCAAAAAGAAGAAAAGTGATAAGAACTAGAATTTATGAGGAAGAAAAGAGAGAGAAAGAGAAAGGGTTTTTTTTAATTACACACATGCCAAAATTATAAGTTACTAGCTATATCTGGAGTTATAGAAAGAAAAATTAAAAGAATTGAAAAAGAAAGAATAATGAATAGTGGATGTGTCTAATATAGACCTTTAAAATATGGTCGACCTTTACCATAATTAGTAAAAAATAAATATTAAAATATTGAAAAATTAAGAACAAAAATAATATTTTATAAAACGTACTAAAAATAAGAGGGTATACCGTTGGATCGAGTTCATATTAGATATTCTCATATATGTATATGATATGATAGAAAAATAAACATCAATGTTCCATTGCTATCGTAAAAATTTTATAATTGTGACACTTTTTTTCAAAGTAGCTTGTAATATGGGACTAAAGGAGTAAATTTGTGCATGCTTGGTTAATGGTACGGCAGTGATAAATGGTAGTTGTGTGTGGTTTACGTGTACATGAGGAGATGCGGTAACCAAAAAAATTTCCTACTACGGCTTGACTGTCAACAACATTAACAACATTCGGTCTAATGATTGCTGCGTGTCCAAATTTGAAATGTGATGTAAATATATAAAGAATGAACGTTAAATAGTGCCCTACTATCTTAAAGGTATTGGTTTGGCGATAAACTAAATAAGTTTTAATAAAAAAAATATGTAGTTATTACTTGATTAAAAAGTAACAATATATTTTTTCATTGGTTTGGCGATAAAATAAATAAGTTTTAATAAAAAAAAAATGTAGTTATTACTTGATTAAAAAGTAACAATATATTTTTTCAATACAAAATTTTTATTTATGGATTTTCTAACCAATGTTTGGTGTGTTAGTTAACAACACTCGTATATAAAAGTATATCAACAAAGTAACGAAGTTAATTAGGGTCTATTTTTAGCATAATCCACTAAGGAGAGGATAGTAGACATAAAAACTCAAGAGAGCATGTGAGTGTTTTCTTGAAAAAGAATGCAGCAAAAGTGGTGCTTCACAAACACTAATATATATAATATTTAACAGAATCTTAAGCACGCAATCTCTGATCCTTATGAGAGTCATCATATCTTAACCTAATACATGTCATCTATACCAAGTGTTAATCTCCCCCATCAAAATAGTACTTGTTGGAGAGTCCAAAGAGCAATGAGAGGCGAGAGCAACAACATGCTAGGACTACCAAGAGACCAACACCGCATCTCCATCCAAAAAATTTAGGCATTAAAAATACATGTCACCTCTCTTATATTTTAACATTTAATTCATTTATATTTCATGTGGGACTATAACCACTCACACACCACCATTTTATATATCAATCAAAATCAAAGGTAGCAACTATATACAAAGTAGGTAATAATTGCAACATAGTATAAATAATGGTGCCACCCTAAGCTTTATGTAGCTAACTATCTAATTGAATTCCTACATCAAATCTCGCTTGCGCACACACACCACACCATAATGGACAAGTTCTATGAAGAAGTTCAAGAGCCAGTGAGTCCTCATGGACAATATTTCAACAGCTCTGTGATATGTTCATATGTTTTTGCCTTTCTAGAATTTGCTATTCCATTTGATAATTCACTACTTATACCTTTGATCGAACATATATTCATCCCTATCAATCCACGCTTCTCCTCAATTATGGTTACGTTCTATATCTCTTCCTTACTTTATTGGTTACTACTATTACTTACATTTTACGCATACCAAATTTTAATTAATATATTACTAGCATTTTACGTACCAAATTTTAATTACGGCTAGTCAATTACTCTTGAATCAATTCACCAAAAATAAAAATTACTCTTGAATCAAAGCCTCAATAATAAAAATTGACCTTTTATTATCATTAATTATTTTTATTCAGGGTTTAATTAATTTGCACAGGTAAAAGACGAAGAGGGTAAGATGAGATGGCAAAAGGTTGAAGTGAATATTGAAGAGCACTTGAAGATTCCCATATTTCCTAAAACCATAAATTCATCATGTGAATTATATGACAAATATCTTAATGACTATGTAACTAGTATTCTACCTGAAAGAACACCACAAGATAAACCCCTTTGGGAAATTCATATGATCAATTATCCAACAACCAATGCTGCTTCAACCGTGATATTCAAACTTCATCATGCACTTGGTGATGGTTACTCTCTCATTAGTGCTCTTCTTTCTTGTCTTCAAAGAGCTGATGACCCTTCTCTACCTTTGTCTTTTCCTTCACGATCACAATCAGATTCAAAATATGCAAAGATAAACTTATTTAAGAAACTATACTTTGATATCTTCTCCTTTTTCAGCTCCATGTCAGATTTTGCATCAAGCATAATCAAGACAAGAATGATTGAAGATGACAAAACCCCTATAAGGTCAGGATACGAAGGTGCTGAATCCCAGCCTTTTACCTTGTCAAACATAACATTATCTCTTGATCAAATCAAAGGAATCACATCAAAGCTTGGAGTGGTAAGAGTTTAGATGTCTCTTGTATATAGTTTTGATTCAATTAATATATTTATTTGCTGTTCAAAAAAAAAAGTTTAGCTGTATAGACCAATTAAGCCAGATTAACTACAAAATTTCTAGGTCAACTAAACTAGATTATAAAATTAGAAAAAAATGATTTTGGTCAGTACAAAGTTTGTATTTATATAGTTAAAAAAAATCATAAGTGTGTGATTTTACTCTCAATACAAGTCTTACTATAAAAAAAGAGTAAATTACACTTTCTTTCCTTAAAAGATGTATAAATTACGTTGTCTTCCTCTCTTATGCCAAAATATGCATTCTCTTTCCCTTTTATGCAAAACATATTAGAAAAAATTACACTCTCATCCCTTGAGAGAAGCTTGAATTACACTTCCCTCCCCTCTAATATTAACATTTACACTTCCCTCCCTTCTAATATTAACATTTACACTTCCCTCCCTTAGTAATTTTTGTATATATTTTTTAATAGTTTAACAACAAAAATTTAACTAACACAGAATAGTAAAAAAATTGTGCGTATCCATTTTATTAAAATCAAAAATCAAATCATATTTTTCTCTATTTTTGATATACAATATCAATAACATATAGTTTTATACATTATTATAAAATATGAAACAATACAAAGGAAACTAATTTTAAAAAATTACTAAAACCAATAAAATATGGGTATTTAAAAATGTATTTATATTCCAAATAATTAAGTTAATAATATGAAATGAATTATTTTTTATGATATCTTTTTGTAAATTTCATAAAAAATATTTATTTATGTAAAAAAATGGATAAAATGTAGTACATAAATAGTTCATAGGGGAGGGGTAGGAATTTAAGCATCTCTTAGGGGAGGAAAGTGTAATTTGTTTTAGGTTTTTATTTTAAAGGGAGGGGGTGTATAATAACATAAGAGGGGAGGAAAAGTGTATTTCAAACATCTCTTTAGGAAGGGAAGTATAATTTACTCTAAAAAGAAAAAACAGATAGTGTGCAGTGTGACACTCAACCACATAGGACCCTCTTGACGTGGTTGACTTTGTGCGGTAACCAACTTGCAACTACACACAATTTAACTGTGAAGAAAAAAAATGCACTATTTTTGTAAAATATAATGTTACAATTTTATAGTGATCATAATCAAATTTTACCAATTATATCAAAAATATATTTAACTCTTAACCACGTCATTGAATTATTATCGTCTCAGAAAAAGGTCACAGATTATTATAAAAAATGTATCATTCGACTAAGGTTGGTTAATAATGGCATATATAAATGGTGCAGATTATAAATGATGTGATCAATGCAAATTTTGTATTTGTATAGTTATAAATAAATACAAAGTTTGTGTTTTTACTCTCATATGAGTCTAACTAGAAAAAGAAAACGGATAGTGTACATCAACACTCAACTATATACAGACCCTCTTATTTTGATATGGTTGACTGTGTGCGATAACTGATTTGTGAATACACACAATGACACTAATTTGTTTAAGGGAAAATACACTGTTTTTGTAAAATATGAATATCACAATTTTTTTAATGACCAGAATCAAATTTTGTTAATATGATCATTCTAAAAAAAATATATTGTTGTATTAAAGTTGATAAATTATGGTATATAAATGCTGCAGACTATAAACGACGTGATCACTGGGATGATCTTCTATGGAATTAGACTATACATGGAAGAGATGAATGAGAAGACAAAAACATCGAATTCCACAGCAGTGGTAATGCTCAATACAAGAAATATTAGAGGTTACCAATCAGTGGAGGAAATGCAAAAACCAAAGTCTAAAGGTCTTTGGGGGAATAAAATTTCTTTCTTACAAATACCTATACCTAAGGCGAGCCAATCAAAAATCTCCAACCCTCTTGAGTTTGTTTGGAATACTCGTGAACTAATTAAGAGGAAGAGACGTTCTTTTAGTGTTTACCTCATAGCTTTGCTCTTGGATTTGGAGATGAAATTAAGAGGACCTGAGGTATGTGACACATTAATACTTAACCAATCACCTAAAATTTTGATGTTTTATTTATTTTCATTCGTAAATTAATAATGTTGAAAGCTTAGACTCTAGTACTTTATAAGCATAAAAGATAAAATATGAAATTTTAACTAAATTATTTTCTAGTTTGGAGCTTCTTTGATTTATTAATGTTCTTTGTTTAATTGGGTTTGTGTTTCAGGTGGTATCTAAAATAATCTATAACACAACTAGAAATGCAAGTGCTCTCATCTCAAACATTGTAGGGCCAGTAGAGAAGATGACTTTGGCAAATCATCCAGTAAATGGATTGTATTTCACCATGACAGTTGGACCTGAGGTATATAAATTATTTTTTCAACAATGATATTTGGATATCATTTATTTTCCTAACATTCCTTCAACATTTCAGTTTTTCTCTATCTTTCTTTTTCAATCATATTACCAACATATCACATTTATCACATCTATCAATAATTATTTTTTCTTTCTTAAAGTGTATACAAGGTGTATGGAATATGGATGTCCATATATAATTTTGCTTGTTTTTTAATATTTGAATTGGATGTAAATTTGACAATGTCACATTAATACCGTCATTTTGTTGAACCTAAAGTATGGTTTTTGCAAAAAACTATGGTGTCATTTCATAATTTAGTCAAACTCACAGTCAAACATTTCACGAACTTAATTTCTTATCTTACACATGTAACATGTTCTATTTTGGATTGAAATTTTCTTAGGTAATAATAACTTTTGAATGAGCAATGTGTTTAACTTCCAACCTCAGAACACACACTCATTATTTATTGAGAACTAGATAAATGAGCAATGGTACTTTCCGTTTTTGTGAATATTTTTGGAAATGTGTGTAAATTGTATAAGATAGAAGTAAGTAATAGATAGATGTAAGTATATACTATGGTTGTATTTTGATATTCATATGACATCTTGTCTACTATGTACCTCTTAAAAATGGTTAAAAGATGAACCTTTATCAATTTTAGTGTGTATATATATATATATATATAATAATGAAAAATTAAGAAAAAAACAATATTTTATTAAAACTTACCTGTTATAATAGAATGGTTCCAGGGGCGTAGCCCTTCATTGGCGAGGGGTAGCCTTGGCTACCCCAAAGAATATATTAATCTTTAATTGGTTGGTATAAATTTATATTCGGCTACCCCAAATAATAAACATTGAGCTACCCCAAGCAAATTCAGTTGCCAAAAACTAGCATGAACAAATTAAATGGATATTGAGTTTCTTACAAATAACCTATTTGTTTACATTGGGAAAGACATTATTAATCAATTTAGTAAACGGTCAAATATGGATAAAATTGACTTCTTGAAATGCATTTAACCCAAAAAATTTAAATAGCTATTGTCAATTTTTATCCTTTGTTGTTGCTTTAATTTACATTTCATATAAGTAAAAATTATTGTCATTTTTTTTCATGTATTGATTAGTTTTCGGATTAAATTTGTTTTTAGTCTTTACAACAATTGCGATTTTTAAGTTATGTTTCTAAGATTTTGTTTGATTTTAGTCTTTTGTAAGAGATTAAATACAAGAATAAAAACACTTTTTTTTTTTATAAAATTTTAAAAAATCGAGACAAAAATTGAATAATTTTTTTTGTAAGGACTAAACCTAAAAAAATATAATCTATGGGACTAAAAACATTTTTATCCTTAAATTTAATATATTCGTTTTAAAAATATTTTATTGTTCCTTTACATTTGGCCCCTGCATAAATTTTATGCTAGCTTCGTCGTTGAATGGTTCACCGCTAGACCGAGTTCATTTTAGACGTCCCTTCAAAAACCACGACAATCATAATCAATGGATTATAAAATGATGATACATCACAACATACAAACACTTCTTTATATGCTAGGGTTGACTAAGATAAGATATAATTAATTCGAGTTCTAACATGCTTTACGTCTTGTGTCTTGTGTGTGGATGCAGAATGTAAACATTACGATTATTAGCTACATGAATATATTAAGAATCACCTTGAAAACCCTAAAGGGATTCATAGATGAACAAAGATTGAAATTCTGCCTAGAGAAAGCAATTGAAGTCATATTCAAAGCAGCTATGGAGTTCTCAGAGATATCCACCAAAAATTAAGGATCCAGGATTCATAGATGAACAAAGATTCAAGTTATGCCTAGAAAAAGCAATTGAAGCCATATATATCCTTATAACGTTTATGAAGCTTTCTTTAGAAAATATGTTTGGTCTTTCGAAGTATAAATCTTCTTAGACATGCTTTGTATTTTTTTTCTTTTTTGAGAGGACATGCTTTGTTTTTGTATTATTGTTTTTTATTTGTATTATTGTCGCTTACATGCACTGCATTTTTTTCCCCTTTTCACCATAATTTTATGATTTTTTCTAGTAACACCCTTAAAAACCAAGTTACACCCCATAGTGACCAAAATACCCTTAACATAAAATCAAATTTCCAATTGAACCGAAAACCCATTTTCTCCTTCGTCTCAGCCAATTTCCAAATCCTCTCTATCCCATTTGTATTCCAAGCATTCTCTCATCCTTTGATTCTCCAGAACGTTTCTTGCTTTCTTTCAAAATTGAGTTATACTCAATCAATTGTCTTTGATTATCAATGGTTGCTGCGAAATTTAATGGTACATTGCTAATTTTCTGATGTTTACCGAAGAGGCTGAAAATCAAAGCCATTAAACCCTACTAGTACTTGTGATTAATTCTTATGTTGAGAATTGAGATGCCAATCTTTTCTCCTGATCATCCTTGTGTTGCTTCATTTTCAATCATTCTTTGATTTCTTTCACATAAGCATACCTCGTTTATGTATTTGGAATATAACATATAACATATTCAATGAATCTAAAATAAGAAAAAAAACTACTTCCTTGGTTTATTGAAAAAGAAAAAGAACTTAGAGAGAAGGCGGAGTTTTTCTCACTAGATAACTAGGGTCGACAATTTCCATCTGGTTCAAAAAATCTATATATTTATCGATTATAGGCTTCAGAAAATTAATTGCTATCAAAACCTTTTTTTTGTCTATTTCGTCCGGGTTTCAATTTAGGACCTTTAACTCCTTATCCCTTGGCTCGAACAAGTTGAACTACCTAAACCTATTATCAAAACCCTTACTTTATTAATTGAGACGCAAGTAAATTCTTCTTTTCAGGTTTTTTTTGTTGTTATAATCTTCATTTCATCTGTTATATATTATATTATATCATTGTTATATCTTATTTGATTATTTGATTTTAAGATATAAAATAAATACATAACAAGTTGTTTGTCATTAATCAACTAATTTAATTTAATTTTTTTATATCTTCGAAATAAAAATGAGAATAATTATGATATATAAATTACAATTTATTATACAACAATACACAAGATAAATGTTTGCCATTAAATAATTATTTAAATTAGGTTTTTTTTCTTAATATCTTCGACATAAAACTAAAAACAATTATAATAAACCAATTGTATTTTTTTTCCACACTTAAAAATCTTTTATTTTTGTAAATGAGGCGCTAAAAAGTGTTGTTGGGGTGTACAACTCGTACATATGTCAATCATTTATGTCTAATGAATTGGGTATATATAGTTTCTTTATGAATAATACTTAATGTTGTCATCGTGAGCTTAACTCAGTTGTTAGGGATAATGCATAATGTATGCAAGATTTGGGGTTAAAACCTCGGCCACCACAAAAAAAAAAAAAAAAAAAACTTAATGTTACGAGATGTCTTCACATAAATTTAGACGAACGTGACTATTACTTTTATTTTCAAATTCCAACAGTTAAATTAAAGTTAGTAAGCCTACTTTCATTTGCTTTTCGATTAAAAAAAAACATTATCTACTGTTTTAAACTAGTATTAACTAAAGATTAATTTTGTAATTCTTATCCATGTCCTTATTATATAATCCTAACTAACATTGCAACCTTAATGCCAAACCATTAACCCTAAATTTTTGGAGGGAACACTATCATTAAATGCCCATCTACCTTCCTTCATTTAAAATTTAAATTTTTCTTCCAAAGTGATCCTATTAACCAACTATATATAATGACACTTCTTCATCTTCCGTACACATTAAACTCAACCCATAATCCCATTATAAATGACAAATGTTAGTGTCAATTGTTTCCAATACCCGGTGTTGCATATCTATCTCATTGGAAACCATGATTCTAACCTAACCCATGTGTGTGTGATTCTTCATCTCTCTCCCTTTTCTCTCACACCCATTCTCGCAACACAACCATCGACTCCTTTCGCCAGAACCATAGCGGAGCTCCACCGTATCACCACGACCATCACTCGCCAGAACCATAGCGGATGCTCTTCTTTCTTGTCTTCAAAGAGTTGATGACCCTTCTCTACCTTTGTCTTTTCCTTCACGGTCGCAATTAGATTCAAAATATGCAAAGATATACTTATTTGAGAAACTATGTTTTGTTATCTCCTTCTTTTTCAGCTCCATATCAGATTTTGGATCAAGCATAATCAAGACAAGAAAGATTGAAGATGACAAAACATCATCTCTTGATCAAATAACAGTATCGCTTGATCAAATCAACGAAATCAATTCAAAGCTTGGAGTGGTAAGAGATTGGCCATATAGATCAATTAAGCCAGATTATAAAACTACAATACATGTCAATTAAGCTAGTTATAAAATTAGGAAAATTTGATTTTGGTCGGTGCCAATTTCGCATTTGTATAGTTCTAAAAAATAATACAATACGGTGTGTTTTTACTCTCGATATGAGTCTAGTTAACTAGAAAAATAACCACAGACCTTGTTTAAATAGGTTACTCCTAGTTGAAAATACCAAAGTCTAAATCTGACATATTAGCCTATTAATTTGTCTAAAAATCTAAATTTGAACTAAAATTTTTAAATCTAACACCTGACCTATTTATAAAAAAGTCTAATAAGCATATATTTCTTAAAGGGAAATGATAGTTGCAGCGAAGGGAAATGATTTCTGGCCAAGAACAATTCTAATTGGCTAAAACATGTTCGTGAAAAATTCTTGATAAAATCTGTCGCGGTCAATATCAGTGCTCATTCTTAAAAGACTAATAGGTCAATGAAATTTGGAAAAACATGTGCATCTATTTTTTTCTCACTTTATAAGCATATATTGCATGTATATCCAATAAAATTTTGTAGAGCTTGTACAACCATTTTGTAGAGGCTAACAAGCGTGTATTACATAAATTTGATCCATTGCCTCTTTTTTTTGTTGATAATAGGATTCCCGACTTTGTAATTGAAAATAAGATAAGAATGACAAGTAAGAGATAAGACGGTATACCCTAAACTTTGTGTATTAATTGAAATTGAAATAAGAAAGTAATACCAAGAGTTTTGTAATTCATTGGAAATCCTAAATTGCAAAAAGAAATTGCAAAATAATAAATAAATTATGGTATTAATTGAAGGAATCATATACGGGCCGACCTGATAAACCTAGTAGGCTTTTCTATAAACCTTAGTCTTACTTTTAAAAAGCTAGAGCCTAACTTATTTAATAAACGAGTTAGACCGAACTGAACTTTAAATAGATCGGGTCATAGGCCTCTTACAGACGGTCTAGCTTATTCCCACCCATAACCACATATGAACCCTCTTGACATGGCTGATTCTTATCAATAGGATATCCATATCGATTGTGGCATAATCCACGGTCTTGACTCCCGACTCGATTCCGACGGCTCTGTATCTCTCATAATTTATTATGCTGGAAGTTCCAACACTTTGTGTATTAGACATAATATTATATCTATTACTTCTTAAGGACATGCAAACTTAAGGTAAAAGAAAAGGACATGCAAACTAATACTAACTATAAAAAAAATATAATTCACATGTAAGTTACTCTAAATTAAACTTGTTCAATTGAAAGTATCGATCTCTATATGGTGATTTTTCGTCTAAGAAAAATTAACCAAATCTTAGACACAAATAAATCTTAAGTCAGTGTGACAGCAAGAGTCCAAACAAATTAATACCTATACTCACATGTGTATGACAATTTTGAAAATGTCTCTGAAATAAGTTATGTTTTTTAAGGGTGAAATTGGTTGAAAAGAAGCGATTACCAAATAATTCGAATTAAATAACTTAAATGTAAAAGGGAGATTGAAGTTAAAGAAGCTTAAAGTAAAATTGCATGAATTTAAAATGCTCGAATTTCAAAGTGCTTTAAATCAAAGTGCATAAAATAACTTTGAAGTAAACCCATTAGAATTGGTCTAGCAATGTTGCCTTGAGGCCGTATAATATGCTCTTCAATGTGTCATAATCGATTCTTCCTAATGACAATTTAGATGAGTTAATTTAGTTTCTTAAAAATTAGACATAGACTTTAAAGTAAATTTGCAAGTTAACATAAATGGAAAGAAAAAAAAAACTGCTTGAATTGAAATTTTAACAGGAATTATATTAACCATGAAATACATACTTAATATTTTAGACTCTTTGAATTTATTTTTGGGTTCAGGAGTAGACTTCAGAAATAAATTATCCGACTTTATTTATAGACAAAATAAACATAAGCAACCGCCATTTCAACTTATTATAGATTTACCTGATGATAACTTCTTCTTTTAGGGGAACTAATGATAACTTAGACATCAATGCTACAAATATTGATATACTAGTATTTCAATCGCTTTAATTTTGTCACTTTTATAAGTATTATGCCATTTCATACTATTAAGGTGGATGATTCGCAAATTCATTCTTTTCGGTTTTAACGACACATAATTTGTGTTATTTTCAATGTAGTTTACCGATTTGAAAGAAAAAAATAACTTATTTTAATAAAAAATAATTAAATACTTCTTATTTTCGTATACTTCAAAAAGGTTAAATGGCATTAATTTTTAGGAAAATGCGTTTGTGTAGGACAAGACCGTTGCCGTAATCCCACTGGCATGCATATGCATGCATGCAGAGCTCGCCAGGTGATGTCATTATCTTTTACAATTAATTTCATTTGATCCAAACTACCAACTTTAATATCCAATGACTTTTCTTATGGTGTAGGCATCATCCATATCGTATTATTAATTTATTATTATCACCTACTTCATTCAAAACTTAGCTAGTAGGGAACAATATCACCGACACTACTCCACCCCATAACTTCCTTGTCAGAAAAATGGATTGGATTTCTTCCCAGTTAAATTGCCATGCATTATACGGAATTTCGCTCTTTTAATACGGGACACATCATATGGAATTTCGTATGTACGCTCTACCGGGTGTAACTCATGTGAGGCAATGCATGAGCTTGAGGAGTAGTTCTTTCAACAGCATATGTATTAATTATTATATATCTAGAGTCTGGTTTGTATGGAGGGGAAGTGTGTCTCTAGATTCGTTGATGATAATTGATTTTAAAGTTAAGATTGATGTAGTAGCATCAAAGCACTCGCATGTGCTTGGATCTCGTTTGGAAATTAGCTAGCATGTGAGTGTCCTGACAAACACATTATGTATCCAAAAGTCCGGAAACTTGATAAATGTGATATTTTACGGCTTCAAGACCACTAGTCTTACGCCTAGTATAGGTTTTCCATATTGCGATATTTAATCAGACTCTGATACCATGTTAATAGTAATTAACCTAGAATTGTAATACAACTTCATTAGTTGGGAGATTCATAGTGTAGCCTTGGATCCTTTATGGTGTCCTGGTGGGAATATTAAATTGGTGTCCCCTTATGTGTTTTGTGCAAGGGCATCAGAGGTGTAATTGCATTGTTTTGACCACGAAAATGCATTGCTGGCCACCTCATATTAATTAGCCCTTCGTTGTCGACTCGTGATATGTTAGTGCATGTGGTGGCTTTTGTTGCTGCTAATTCAACATGCCTATTTTTTTTAGGACCTATACGTTTTTGTTGAAATATGATGCAATGCTTTTACAATAGGATGATATGTCACATTACGTTATTTTAAGCATGTTTTTCAATCATTTTTGTAGTAATTTGACCCAAATAAGAGGAATTTTAGGTAAGTTGTTTATGGTTTAAGGAATGTCCAGTAATGTTTTCACAACGAGTAATGTAATACAATTTCTTCCCTAAACCAAGAAATTTTAGGTTTTCGTAAGTATTTTATTGAATAATCATGTAATTCGACAAAGCACGACGCATCATGAAGAATTGGAAAGACATTGAATAAAGATTCAAGAGGCCTCTAATGACATTACAGATTTGGAAAATTTTGTCTCAAGCCTCAAGACAAGTTTAAATAGAAAAAAAACACTCAAAAAGACGAAGAAAAAGACCAAAACACATTAAAAGCATAAACCACGGGTGTACCGCCATGCACCCTGGATGTGCAAAACAAAGTTGAAAAACATTGTTTTCAACACACGGGACGCATACAAGGCCGGTAAAAAAAACTAAATGTTGTTTTTTCTCTGCAGGTTTGGAGAAAAGCCCTGTTTTTTTAACCCAAACTCATCTGGATTCTTAGAGCATGTTTTATTTTATTTATTTACGTTTAGTTAGCATGAGTAACTAAACCGTAATTGGTTAGGGTTCTAATGATTCCTCTATTTGTGTTTGATCGAATTAATTCAACTCGTTATTCAATTATATTTTGAGATTTATTTAATTTTTATATGCAAAGATCTTAATGCTTTCATGAACTCTATGGAGTGTCACATGCCTAATTATTCTGACTGAACATAGAAATATGTAGTTGAAGAAGATATTTTTGTTCAACTTTTTCTGAATGTTGTATATAAACTTTATTTTTTCCCCTTAGTAAGATAAGGTTAACTCTATTCATTTAATCTACTAAGACACAAGACGGTTCCTATGAAATAGGAGGCTCAACTATCTTTTTAAAATAGGCCCAAGTAAAATAAAAACGCAATTTTTTGTGTGCAGTTAAGCTTCATGAAAAAAATCAGAATCATAAGAACTTTTAGACATCAAACGAAATAAAAAAAAATTAAATGAAAGAGAGGTGAAATTTACCTAATGATGTCATTTGGATTTGTCACTCCTTCGTTTTGGGAAAAGGGAAAACGAATGGTTTATGAAAAAAGAAATGATTGTTGTGATTCTTTTAATGAAATAGCTTTTCAAATTGACTGATTAAGTGATTATACAAACTGGTGGTTGTTTGATAGCATCAGATTTATGTCCATAAAAGAGAATTAGAATCTAGAAAAAACTCAAACGTGTATCAAAGAAAGAAAAAGAAGTAACATATATTTTTTATTTAAGTGGGGTATGGGTATTTGACTTAATTTTTTTTAGGCCTATAACTTTTGGAGGCCCGGCTTGGTTGAGCTGCTTGCGCACCCCCAATTCGGGCCTGCTAAGACAAATAAGGGTATGTGACAAACTTCTAAGATTCATAGGCTTATATGACTCCTTTAGATGACAATTTAGAAATACCAATTTTGTTTATGTTTCATTTACCTGTGAGAGAATAAGTCTCCACCTTAATAACTATCTGGTCGAATATGGATCATGTCGCGTCATTTTTTGGAGGTCAAAGCTATTTGGTTAGCTTTGACTCACTTTTTATTTCACGACTGAACATTTAATTTTTTTTAAGAAAAGGGGAAAAAAAGTTCAAACTACCCCATGTTGAAAAGATTTAGGGTTCGGGGGTTAGTTACATAAAGGGAAGGTGTTAGCACCCTTTATGTCCGTAGTATCCTACGGGAACCTCTTGATTTTATTTAACGTTTTGTGCTATAACTTACTTGCCTTTTTTGTTTAAAAGAAGGAATTAAGAGTAGTGATTAAAAGAAAAGAAAGACTAATTTTTTTTACGTTTTTTATGATTTGGATGGATGAGTGTCTTTTGCCTACGTACCCGTGAGGGATCAAAACCTCGTAATTCGGGTTTAAAATTGACGTTTGATTGGTTTTGTATTTTTTATTAGTCTTGAAAAAGGTTTTAAAATGAAAAGCCAAGCGGCAAAATAAGTTTGTTTGTGTTTTTTATATTAAAGGAAAATGACTTCAAATATGATTAAGATTGATTGCAATTTTGATTTGTGAAAGACTAAAATAAAAGGGCTCACTTGATTTGTTGAATCAAGGTTTATTGTGAAAATGTTTTTGTGATTGTTTGCATTGAATTAAAGCTACAACTATCGGAGCAAGGAAAATAAAACGTAGGTATTTCGTGGTGATGTTGGATCACCACGAAAAAAACCTTTTAACCTAAACTACAAAGCATAAAAATAAATAAGGCATACACCCACACACGCGCACATGCATGAATTACATTAAGCCTAAAATACATACTAAGGTCTGCGGAAAATAAATTACAAGAAAAATAAATTATTTACATTAAAGCCTAGTTTACATTCTAAAATTTGTACAAGTAAAGATTAAATGACATAAAATAAATATGTGGATGATAGTAAGTAACAAAACAAAGAAAATGTAATGATAAAGGGAAAAAAATGCTAAGCGGAATTTAAAATGCATGAACAAAGATAAAAATATGAGATGCTGGGGTGGGGTATAGAAATTAAAAGCGGGGTGTGCATAAAAAAGAAGATAGGGCTTAAAAGGGATGCAGGGGAGTGCTGGGGGCAGATTCGGTTCAGGCCTGGGTCGGGTCCAGAGGATGAGTCAATAAATTAGTGTTTTTAATATATTATTTGAGTCTGTTTTATTTAGATTTGATTTCGTTTTATTTAATATTATTTCCTTTTTAGAACTATTTTACTTCAATTGCAAGTTATTATATTTCAGGAACAAATATTTGATAGATTGAGTCTTAGAGCAAAAGAAAGAGGATTAGGAGATTCGGGATGAAAATACGAAAATATGGGGCAAAAATATGTCACCCCCAAGTCAGGAACTTGGCACGGCCCGTGCCACCAGCAGCACAGTTGTGCCTGCCTTCAGGATGCTCTTTTGCTGCTTCTGTTTCATGGACAAGCTACCTATTAGTTTACTTCTGACCTAAAAGCCCGTGGTTTCTTGTGGAACATTCTAGTGTTATATTTTTTAGGGCTTAAGTCATTGTAAACTATAAATAGAGTAGCTAGCTATCACAACAAATCATCTTTTGTTCTTGAAAATAATAAGTGACAATTATTTCTTTGAATAAAAGTTCACTTTTATTTTATGTTCTTCTTCTTCTTCTTCTTCTCTTCTATGTCTACAAGGAACGTTAGTAAGTAAACTCTTCTTGTCTTGGGATTGTTGGATAAGTCTAATGACATAATCTTAATCAAACCAAGCTGTAAACCCTAATTTTATATAAATCTACTTTCTAATCTAATTCACCGTTTTTATAATGAATTAACAAATACCAAACTCATAAAGCAACAGTGGAGGGTTAGTATTTGTTAATTCATCATCTCAAATATCAATTCATAAAGCGACAACGGAGCTTGGATATTGGAACAAGTGAAATTAGACAAGGGTTGCGAAACATGAGAATAGTCTAGCAAACCTTGAGACATATAAAGTTTCATTCTTCAAGGATTCTAATAGAAATCAATCACGAGAATAGGCGTGGTTGCTAGAGGAACACACTCACTGCACTTCGAAAGAAGCTTTGATACGCTTAAGAAAAACTTGTCTTTAGAAAGTAGGTCGAATATAAAGTTTAGGTTTAGGGTTTGTTTTGTGAAGGATTTGTCATCTAGATGAACCAATAATCCCAAGGTGCTTTTATTTTTATTATTTTCTTTTAATTAAAAATCCAAACTTTTTAACCTTTGAAACTTTCATCTAATCATTATTAAAAGTTAATTGAATTCATAACTCCCTATCGAAACGATACTCTTTTTACTACTTCGGTAGAACCGTGCACTTACTTACTCTATGGAGACAATTTTACTTACTACTTTATTACTTGAAAATGGTTTGGTGCATTTATCAAATTAGTCATCAAGTTTTATTTTTTTTGTGGTGGCCATGATTTGAACACCGATTTTATGCAATGTTCATACAAACTGAGCTAAGCTCACGAGGACAGTCATCAAGTTTTTGGCGCCATTACTAAGAATTGTTGATTTTCAACGAGGTAATTGGCTAAACTTATCTTTTTATTTTTTTCGGTTTTAGATTAGATATATCTTTAGATAAGATTTATTTTAATCAAATTTATTTTTACAATTTTTTAGGTTAAATTTGCTTTCTTTTATTAGGACCAAATTTCGATTTTAGAATGAGTTTAAATCTTTTACGATAGGTTTAGTTTTTATGTAAGCCTAGTAGCTTTAGGATAAATTGGATTGGATGCTCTTTTAGTGATTTTTTTTTTTAAGACAGTAGAAAGGATTTAGGATAGAATAGTATAGTTTTAGGATAGATTTGAGGAATACTCTTGAAGTTTTTCATGACCTTGCATGTGACCAAAAAAATTGTAATTACTAGCGAGCACTTACATGCCCGTCTTTCGATTCTTTTTATTGTGCTAATATTTGAAAATTATGAATGGTTTTTTTTTTTTTATGAAATTTTGATTTTGATTAAAACTAAAAATATAAATGTTTATTGCTTTCAAGTTATAACAAACAAAGCTAATCATTATTATCTATATCAATGACATCAACAATATAGCAAAAAAAACAACAGTAAGAGCCGTTTTTATACTTGGGAGCTAATCATTGTGTCTGGTCAACTCATTAACAACGGTAAGAGCCGTTTTTATACTAGGGCTATGTCTGTGGTGCGCGAGCAGATGCTGGGGGACATGTTGGGCTTCGGTGTTGGTTCCATCCCTTTTACTTATCTTGGCTGCCCGATGTTCAAGGGAAACCAAAGTCTATCTATTTTCTTGCAATTTCAGATAAAATCAAAATGAAGCTTGCAACTTGGAAAGGTTCGTTGATTTCTATCATGGGTCATGTTCAGTTGGTTAAATCCATCATCCATGGTATGTTGGTATACTCTTTTCATGTCTACATGTGGATTAGGCGACTTTTGAATGATTTGGATAAATGGATAAAAAAAATTATTTGGAGTGGGGATGTTAACACGAGGAAATTGTGCACGGTTTCTTGGAAGGTTTTGTGTCGCCCTTGGGAGGCGGGGGGCTGGATCTCAAACCTACTCGCCTTGTTAATGAAGCTCTCATGTTACAATTAGCTTGGAAATTGGTTTCAGAAGACTCACAATGGTCTATTTTATTGAGATCCCGTTATTTTTCTAAAGGGAAGCCAATTCAACATTATTTTAAATCATCGATTTGATATGGTGTCAAACCCCACATTGCTACTGTTATTGCTAACTCGCTTTGGGTGGTGGGTACTGGTGAGAAGATTCATTTCTGGACAAACAACTGGCTTGGTGAACCTTTAGTGGATATTTTGCGGATTGATCATATGGTTCATATTAATTTTAATGGTTTACTGTGTGATGTTATTGCTAACGGTGCCTGAAATATTCCTGCTGAGGTGAGTTCGGTGCCTGGTGTTGCCTCACGGTTGGCCTCTATTGTATTACCAACTTCTACTCTTCTGGACTTGCTCTCTTAACCCCATGCTCTAGATGGGAAGTTGACTACAAAGTTGGTTTTCTCCTTTTTAAAGCCGCAAGCTCTAACTGTGCCTTGGACGTCTGTTATTTGGAAACCTTGCATTCCTCCATCTCATTCTTTTATTTTTTGGCGGCTTGCTCATGGTAGAATGCCCACCGATGAAAATCTTTGTTCCCGTGGGTGTGCAATTGTTTCGATGTGTAACTTTTGTTTGAAAAATGTTGAAACTTCGGATCATTTGTTTCTCCATTGTAATTTTGCGGCATCTCTTTGGAATTGGCTCGGCTTACAGTTGCAGCTCGTTTTTGACGTTTCTTTCGTACAGGCGCTGCTCAATTCTTTACCGCGGCCATGTTCTTCTCAAGTAAATTATATTTACTTGGAGGTTATTGTTCATTTGATTCATTCAATTTGGTGGGCTAGAAACAACCTCCGGTTTTCTTCGAATGGTGTTACTTTGCACGCGGTTCAAGTGCGGGTGCATTCTTTGATAGGCTTGAGTGGTGGCTTATCTACCGGTAAGTGTATTGTTGTAGATGCTAATCTTCCTTATTGGTTCAGGGTTCCCCATCATCGCAGGTTGATCAAAGAGGTTGTGTCGGTGTGTTGGAAGGCCCCTACGGCGCCTTGGGTGAAGGTAAACACGGATGGATCCGTTATAGATAAACATGGCACTTGTGGTGGTTTGTTTCGCGATCATTTAGGTACGTTCTTGGGAGCCTTTACCTGTAACTTAGGTAGGTGCTCTGTTTTTCGATGCGGAGGTGTCTGATTACATTCTTGCTTTGAAGTATGCGGCCCAAGATGGTTGGACAAACATTTGGTTGGAAAGTGACTCTTCCAGTGCGCTTCATGTTTTCAAAAATATATCGTTGGTGCATATTCTTCTTCGGAACCGGTGGCATAATGCCCGCACTCTTAATGTTCAGGTTATTTCCTCTCATATCTTCCGAGAAGGCAACACGTGTGCCGACAGATTAGCAAACTTGGGTCACTCAGTTGTTGGGGAAGTGTGGTTGTCAGCTTTACCGTCAGAGATTCAACATGATTTTTTGGCGGACCGGTGTGGTTTACCTCGGTTTAGATATTTGTAGGTGGTTGTTATATTGTTTCTTTTTTGTCTGTTTTTGTTTTTTATTTCTTTTTCTGAGGGTTTTGGCCTAGTCCCCCCTCTTGTATTTTTCCCCTTTTTATAATAAAATTTGAGATTGGCGGTACGGGATGGGAGTTCATCAGGGTGCCAACCTAGTTGGGATGTCGTTGCTTCTCCTTGATGTATGTCCTTTCTCCTGGTTTACCTAAAAAAAATATAATCTAAATTCTTTTTTTAATGACACCAACAACAATTTTTTTTATAGAAAAGGTTATGAAAAAGTAAGTATAAATATATTTATCTAGTTTGTTACATTTTTTTAATGATAAAGGAAAAATCCGGACATATATATATCCATATCATGTTTGTTACATTTTTTTACTATTTAAATTTATTATTATCTATTTGTTACATATGTTATTTGTATTGAAAATTGATGACATTTTTGAAAAAAGAAAAAGCCAATCAAAAAAGCTGAAAGGAGTTATTTTCTTTATATATAATATAGATATTTTTTATATTTATATATACATGTGTGTGTGTGTTATAATGTACTATTTAAAATTATTCTTGGTTAATGTTACGGATAAGAAAAACTTATAAAAACTGAAGAAAGAAAAAGAGTAATAAAAAGTAGATGAAATGATAGAAAAAGAAATATAAATGTTTTATAGATATTGTAAAATGATTTATAATTTACAACAAAATTATCTTTTTGTAAAGTGATTTGTAATTTAGACGGAGGAAATATGACATGGTGCATGTAATTTGGTGTCGATGTAGGTTTCTAGGAACCACCGAGAGTCGTCATAGTTTTGTAGAAGTTAGAAAACATATGTTTGGACAAACGCTGCAATACTAAATATGCAATTTCAAGGCAACTGCCGTGTTTTTTCGGAAGAAAGAAATTATATTGTTGGACACAATGACTTTTTTTAATTGTAAATATTAGTAATTATTTGTTAGATTAATATTTCTTTTTTGTTTGAGTTTAAACTCAAAATCTCAAACTTTTTAACTCAAATCAATTAAACTACCCAACCTCCAGCATCTACATTGTGATAACAAACACTCTAGTTCAGGGACGGATCTATTCATGTTGGTGTGGGGTTGGTGCCTGCATTAACATTTCAAACTTGTTCAACTATATATATATATATATATATATACACACACACCCCATGTAGTATGTAATTTAACACTTCATTATAGTAATTGTTATGCATTTTAATGTGTTGTTTTTCAAAAAAATGCAAAGTAATAATAATTGT
>Ga0228711_1004072_pt1 | contig 22635 bp, 13 predicted proteins | sample MedpolnodulmetaG_2_FD_177996 | JGI IMG/M metagenome (GOLD analysis project Ga0228711, IMG submission 177996) | Root nodule microbial communities from Medicago polymorpha collected in Santa Monica, California, United States - brown nodules | ecosystem: Host-associated > Plants > Roots > Nodule...
GGGGGCTGTTTTGTATTTTTTTTTCTTAGGGGGCCAAAATCGCAACTTTGAGAAAGTTAGGGGGCTAAAACTGCAATTAAGCCTAAAAAAAAAACTGCTTTTTAAGTGGCCGCACAAAAAATAATGCATCATTTAAGTAAAAAGAGGATAAGATATCACAAAATTGTTCAGAATAAAAACAATTGTTAACATCGCATGATGGCAAAGAACTTACCAGTTATTGCCCTGACTGTTTCACTAACGGCATACTCTTGAATAGTATGATTTGAAAAGAGAAGTTTAATAAACATTGCAGCCTGAACAGATGTTTCAGGATCACTTGAACCAATCAGATCCAGTATAACCTGAACCCCACTGGCCTCTGCAACTGCTCTTTTATTTGCTCGACTGTGCATCACAAGGTTCTGCAAAGCACATATGGCAACAACTTTCATTTCTTCAGTGGGTTGGTCTATAAGCACATTCACTAAAGCATGACAAGCTGAGGCTGCATCAGCTGTCCGAGCAAGACTCTCATTCTGGAATAGATCACCAAGAGCCAAAGTTGCTAATAACCTCGCTTGCTGTGCTTGAGTTTGAGGATCCAAAAGGTACTGGGATAATGGTAAGATGGCTGATTTAGTGACTTTTGTTTCTCTAATCTTTACATTGTTAAGCAATACTTCTAAGAGTCTTGCAGCAGTGTCCTCACACTGATGAGATGTAAGGAGCTCTAGGAGAGCCTCTATGGCACCACTTTCAGCCATTGCCTCCGCGGCTGCACTAGTTTCATCATCACTTTCCAACACAAGAAGAGCATTTAATGCACCACTAATTGTGCTCTCTGATCCAGATTGAAGCAACCTTACCAAAACAGCAACAGGAATTTCCAAGTAGAATTCCGAACTAAATTGCAGAATACTTGCCAAAACAGAGGCAGCAGATTCCCATAAAACATGAGGAATGGAAGGGTCGGCTTGCAATATCACTTTGGAAATTTCAATAACACCACCCTCTTTTGCAATTTCATTGGGCCATACAACTGCAATACTGACAAGGGCCTTCAAAGCTCTCTGCTGCAATATTTGCATGCCTGAACCAAGAACTCGCACAAGAGGGCCAATTACTTGCTGTGTCACTGGATCTTTCTGAAGGTCTTCTTCTAAAAGTAGATGGGATAGAAGCTCGGCAACCAACTGCTGCACTGTATCTGTTTGAGAATCAAGCAAGGGGATGAGTGGTTCAATAGTTTGGTGAGAAGTTAATCTATAATCAGCACGGCACTGCGGATGCTCTAAGATATTAACCAAAACCTGCAACACACTATGTTGTCCATTGGGCCCAAATTCTTGTCTTGTTAGCAAAAAGAACAGGGGTTCAACCACTTTAGCAGCTGATGATCCTTTGGCTATGCTAGCATTGTTGGTCAATATACGTAACAATTCAGCAAAAGCTGCACAGAGATAATCAGGTGCTTCATGAAGGATGTCAAGTATGCATTCAATGACACCAGCTTTCACCATTTCCATTTTACAAGAAGGTCGATCTTTTCCTAACTTGACCAGAGCTCTGGAAATGGCCTCATGAAGTACAAAGTTCGTACCAAAAAGTAGGCCAACGAGAGGAACAACTGCACCACGTGCAACAACCAAATCAGCCAATTTCTCATCGCCAACAAGCCTATCCAATGCCCGTACAACTGAATGATGAGCAGGACTAAACTCAGTTACAAGGAGAGAGACCAGAGGTTCAACACACCGTGCAGCAGCCACTGTGGATCGAATCCTTGTATTTCCAAAAAGAACGCAGCATAATTCAGCAGCATCCCCTTTGAGATCCATTGAACAATCTGATGAAAGAATTTTGCAAAGAACATCAATGGCATTCGTCTCAACATCAGCAACAGCAAGTGCTCTTGCAGGATTTTCACTCAGTAACTTAACTAACGCAGAAATCGCAGCATGTTGCTCTCTCTCTAAACCAGTATTAAGAATCTCCACCAAGGGTTGAACAGCTTGCCGAGCAGTCTCTGCATTTCTAATGTTGTCAGCCGAGAATAAATTTTCCAAGGCTTTAGCAGCACTATACCTTGCAGCTCTTCCTCCTAAACGTAACACGGCTACGAGTTGAGTAACAGCACCAAAGGCTGACTCGTGTCTCCTTATCTCAGCATTGCTAAACAAAATACCTAACAGATCTGTAGCAGCTTCTTCAATGGCATCTTGTGGACCCAGTGAAAGATACTTAGTAAGTGCCTCTATGGCCCCAGACTCTACCATTACAATCTTATTTGATGGGCAATCTCTAGCAAGCTGAGTCAAAATCCCTAGTGCTAGAAATGGTGCTCCTGGGCGATCTGGAATCGGTTTGAGCAGATCAACTAGGGCAGGTATTGCCTTCCGAGAAGTGGCACCAACTCTAATGTCATCAACTCTAAACAACCTCTCAAGAGCAACTTGATCGGGAAAAGGCACCAATGAAAATTCATTAGACAATTCCAGAAGATCCCGTATATCAACATCAGCACAGCCAAGCAAGGAGATAAGTCCACCTGCCACCCCAGAATTTGCAACAGATAGAAGAGTTCCCCTGCTACCGTTACAGACTAAGCTAGCTATTGACTGTGCAGCAAAATATTTGTTTGCTGATTCCTCTGACTTCAATAAATTGGCAAGGGCTGGTATAGATTTCATTGTTGCATGTGCTCGTATGATATCCCTATCTTGAAATAATATTGCCAACAACATAGCACAAATCCACATGCTGCTATCTTCTTTATCGTCAATCTGCATGGTCGCCATAGAGTAGCAAATATTGATATACAAAAATAATAGAAATACTAATCTGCTATTTAACTATATTTTTGATGGCTAAGGGCGACTTCATGCTGATAAGTAAATATTTGTGACATAAATAGTACTATCTATTTACTTCAGAATGAATGAAAACATAGTGAATTAGGCACTTGAATACCTGATTGTACTGTGAGGAAAAATTTGCAATCATGTCAGTGAAAATCTCAATCGCTCCAGCCTCCATTATTGAAATTCTACATTTTTCGTCATGACAAGCAAGAACAGAGAGTAACCATAAAGCTACATCTGCACCAGATATGCTGTTTGTCAATTTACCATCATTGGCGTCTTTTGTATGCCTGCAAATGCTGATGAGTTCCTTGTTGACATCGTCCTGATTGATCAAAGTAGCCTGTGAAGAAATAACCATATCAACAAGTGACTGTACAAGATCTGCACACAAGTTTGATAAATTTAGATCCTCCACAAGCCTTTGATGATTTTCTTTAGCAGCACAAATCAGAATTGCAGCTCCCCCAATTTTGACCTTCACATTTGTAGAAGTGGAATTGATTATCCTCTTAGCTATTGAAGATATACATCCAGATGCAGTAGCAACATTCTCTCCTAACACAGAAGGCTGATCCTTACATAATCGAGATAATATTTCAATAGCTTTATCCTGCAACACTGGTGTTGAATCGGAAATTGACAGAACTATTGGGCTTATGCTTTTAGGAAATTCGGCCAAGATCATCCAAGCAGGTTTACTAATTGCAGTGGTCTCTTTCAACCTTGACAGAATGGCAAGTGCTTCTAGAGCCTCTGTTGTTGCAACAGGTTCATCAATAGCAGAATCTAAGAAAGAAACTAATGCAAGGACAGTTCCAGCACGATTCACACAATCATTTACAGCACAATCAACTTGCCTAGAATGCAAAAGGCGAGCAATTGCTGCTGCTGCATGTGTTTTTCCATATTTTGTGCCTTCACACAATACTCTGGTAGCAGGCAAAATAACTTCCTCCACAACAGCATTCTCAGCAACTTCACTATCCAAAAGAAGATTTGCCACAGCACATGTTGCCATCTCTGCTACCTCCAAAACTGAAGAGCTAGCTAGTGCAACTAGGGAGGATAATGCATCTCTCGCATTAATAGCTACCTCCCTGTTCTCTTTGATGGAAAGAAATATTGCAGCTAGGCAGCGTGAGGACTCCACTAAGATACTTCTAGATTCAACATTAAGCAACTTCATGGCTGACCAAAGAGTTTTAACAGCAATTTTACTTTCTCGCACATCTTTCCGTGTTTCAAAAATTCCTGACAAAGCTGATGCTGACTTTGCCTGAGTTTCTTCCTTTGTGCAGCTCAATAATTTTATCATTGTATCGATCGCATCACTAGCAGCACTACCTTCATGTAAAAGGTCACTAAGAGAAACAACAGAAAGCATACTCCTCAAAGCATCTAAAACATAAACCTTAGATTCAGGTAGATCACTGGTCAATAATGCTGTAAGCTGACTGATAGTTGCTGTATCAGATTTATGAATTAAGTGATTCAAGGTCTTAGCTGCAATCTCCTTCCCATTTGGGCTTCCATTCTTCAATAGCCACAACAACGCAGGAACTGCATCAGCGCTTTCAACACAAGCACGTATATCCTCACTGTGATCACATAGGTTCCTGAGGATTGTTGCCGAGTCTTCCTTTGCTTTTGCAGATCCTGACTCCAAAATTTGTACAAGTGGAGGTATACCACCAGCAGCAGTAATGGACCATTTACTTTCATCATTTTCATTAGACAAAAGACAGAGCAGGGCAACAGCGCATTCTTGTTGCTGTTCTGATGAAAGCCCCAAAAGAGATATCAATAGCTGAACTCCTTCGCGGCCTTGAAGTGCACGCCATAGACTGCATTCACTATTGCATAGTGTCAAGAGAGCTTTTAAGAGCTCATCTTGCACTTCATTAGCAGCCATTGTTATTAAACCAACAAGCAAACGCTTTGCATCAGAATTTGCAAGTTTAAGTGAGAGTATAGGATTTCCATACAAACTGGCAAGAGCTTCGATGGTCCTTTCCTGCACAAGGAAGGGCGAGTGAGGTTTAAATTGCTCGAGTAATGTCTGCTCAACGGCCAAAGGATCTGATGCTCTAGTAGATTCTGCCTTGTCGTCATATATCATAAGAGCTGAAGCTAAAGCTCCCAATGTGTCGGAAGTTTGGGTCGGTGAGGAGCATGATTCAAGGCTTTGACCAAGGCTGGAGATGACATAAGACAAACCACCAGAGATGTTTGCAAGAGCACACATGGCATTCTCCTGTATTGCTTGAGCATACTCACCTTGCATGAACTCTTTGGAAGGAGCTATGGTAGCATTAATCAAAGCAGGAATGCCATTGTAATTGGCTATCTCTTTCCTTGCATCTTGGCACTGGGCAGATAGAGATTTAATAGCACCAGCTGCTTCAGCTCTAACTGGGGCATCATTATCAGGGCCTAAAAGTTTGAGGAGTTGTTTTGTTACATCTGCTGTCAATACCTTTGAACAAAAAGATGCATCTTCCATCATCATACAGCCAAGTAAAAAGCACACATTTGCTAATGTGCTAGACTGGCCTGTTGTCAGTAACTTCAGTAATATGTCCACTCCTCCAGCCTGTATTGTCGAATTCCAGAATCTCTCAGTACTACTGTAAAGATTTTTCAATGCTCCAGTCAATAAACTATCTACTACACTTCCACTTTTTAGGCCCTTTTGCAGCTGTTCCCAGAGCACTGGAACAACTCCTTCAGTTGAAAAGATTTTTGATCCAACGTGATCTTTGGCATCACCTTGAGAAACAGCAAAAATGGTCTTTGCAGCAGCTACTTGACCTTCTTCAGAACTGGACTTCAGTAGACCGAGCAAAGGAGGAATGCATCCTCCAAGCAAGACTTTCACCCTTAACTCGTTTTCTTTACAAAGTGAGCCCAAGACAGTTGCTGCCTGTATCTTCACACTTAAAGACCCTGACCGGAGAAGGGAAACAAGCACCGGAACTGCCTGAGAATGAGATCCAACTGCACTAAAAGCATTTTCACGCGTATCAATAAGCTCCAATAATTGCTTCAAGGAATACGCTTTCTCTTGCATAGAAGATGAGCTGTGACGCAGCTGCTCAATGCATTGAGCAATACTTGCTAATGTCCCATCTGTATCCTCCATGCCGCTGCTGCTACGTTCTCTGCAACCAGTAAGGAATATAAGATACTTAAAGTTACATATTAGAATTTATGCTCAACTCAAATTCATATTATTAAAAGCCATATATCAAGTAAGATAGTTCTAAGTTTAGAGAGCATATACGCAATATTGTCAAAGCCTCACACAATCTTATCTTCCATGAATGAGATTCTCAAAGGAAAAAAAAAACAGTTTTTAAGTCTTTGACTTTTTGAGATGACAACCTATAACACAACAGGTGAGATTCATGGATGCTAGCTTACTTGGCTGCAAGCATCAGCACGATTGCCAAATCACAAAAATGTGTCAACACAGAAAAAAATACATTGATTTTAGTAGAGCATTTCAAGCAACTAATTCATTGTTTTTTCCAGGCTGAAGAATATTCCTTTTTGACATAGTTTTTAGACATGTTTTACATTGTAACCGACCTCAATCCCATTTTCAGAACAGAATGGGGAGTTGGAGCCTCAGAATCTTGAGCCTTGCCATCACCATTTCTTTCCTGCAATCGAAAGAATGACAATGGAGAAGGTTAAATGGAATGTATGTATATCTCTAAATTGTTAACATTAGAAGTAACACTAACATAATAGGGGGAAAATGCTAGATGCGGTTATGGATAAATATCAATCTTGATGTTCAACTTTCCTTTTTATTTATTTATTTATTTACATGTAACATGCAAAACCAGTGTACCCTTTTATTCTTGCCCTTACTCACAATGATAGCTACAGATAGAAAGCTAATAATAATATGAGGAGAAACAGAGAATCAAGATGTGAGGGAAAATAGGACAACCATAACATATCACGACTTGATTATACTCCATAGTCCATATGAAGAAAATATTTTCTAGGTATTGAAGGTTATAGCTTCCATAACAGTTCACTTTTTTATTTAGGATTGCAACTTACTGAGCAAAACAGAGAAGAAATTCAAAATGGAGTATAAAAGTATACGGCATATGTAGTGTTGGTAGTGATCCACGTTTATATTGTGCTCTTGTGTGGAGAAAACACTACAACTAACTCACTTATAAAGATGGTCATGAATGCTATGTTAGATTAGATACGTAAACGAACAATCTAAAAATGCCACCTTTTTTTCGATTTCTAGTATAGCCCTGCACCCCATTTTAGGACAAACTGACAATTAAATGCAGCAGCGTATATTAACAAGATTTAGTGCGTAACAGATAATCTTCACTATCTAAAATATAATACTTGTCATCAATTTCAAAGTTATTTTTAATTGCAAACGTTGCTATTTTACCTCACAACTGTCTGCAATTTCTGTTATTCCAAAGTAACTGTAAATGAAAATGAAATTCAAAATCCTAAACAATCACCAAGCAATCTGAAGAAAGAAGGTTTTGTTTACTTTGTGAAAACATTTTCTATTTTCATTATCTAAAATATGGTTCAATTTAACCCGTTAATAAGAAGACCTGAGACTCTTGAAATGTACCATTGAAATGAAGAGAAGATAAAATGCTAATTATAGACAATGCATATTAGAAATAACAAAAACAATTATTTTGCATTTACATTGTTTTAAAAAAATGCACGCAATTGTTCACTTCAGAAGAGTCTAATATCTCTTTGTTAGCAAGTAAAATTAACACAAATTTTAGGCAATGAAGCCTGATATATCGATTTTCATAAGATCCACAAAACAGCATATTCATACTTATTAAAACACTTTTCTGATTACCAATAGCAACTCAAAATCTTAAAACAATAGAAAATATGAAATATACCAAATCATTAGCAGCAAGGGTGGTGCCATTGTTGGAAGCAAATCTCCAAGTCACTGCCGTTGCCATATTCGATTCGCTTTACTCGAAGAGTCTCTCCCAAGAAGGATCAGTTCCCTTGTCCAGATCTATACTGGAGACAGTGTCAGAACATCAAAGCCTCACTGTCAAAGAGAATTGAGATCAGAAACTGAAGCTCAAATCATGAATTTGAAGTAGAAGCATAATAATTATAAATGCAAATTTCACAAATTAACAAGATCAATCACGCGATCAAGTAAAAGTGAATCGGACAGTGAAATTGGAAAAGCTTGGAGTGTATGAGTCAACGAAGGATAGAAAAGAACCTTCAAAGAGTGAGAAGAGAAACGGTTACACGATGCATCCGTAGAGAGAAAGTGATTGTCAGAAGAAGAAGAAGAGTGTGATTAGTGTTTTATTATTATTATTATTATTGCATGTGCGAGTTGAGGAGTATGAGTTGTTGTTGATTTTCATTTGGACATAAAAAGGAAGGAAAGTGTGTGCTGTTAATTGAATTGAAGAGGCTTCGTATCGTGTGATTCTTACAGACAAACTCCACTGAGTCACCGACAGACACGCCAAGTGACAACTGGTGTCAAAATACTAACATTTACTACACTCTTTTCACTAACGGTTTCCTATGTCTTTTTCTTTCTTTTTTTAGCATGTTTTTGTTTAGGAATTAAATTTGGATTTTGTCAAATAATATGTCTATTGAAAAATTAACTATTTCAGTTTCTTTTGTACATGTGTGGACTGATTGGAGTTAATTGATATTGATATTTACGACAAATACGTTTTCATATGCAAAAAGATCGAAACTAAATCAAATATTGTAGTTAAACGACTCAAGTATTTAGTAATAAATTTTGTTAACTTTTACGTACCTCACACCTGAATTTTAGATTAGCAAACTCATTTCCCCAAAAAAACGGAGTATTTTTTTTTGTCAAGTAAATTGTGGCTAGAAGTACGGTCACTAAGTTTTTTTTTTTTTAGGATTCAAATTCCAACCTCAACATATATTATTCAATATCTCCGTCAGCTGAATTAAGCTCGTTGGAACCAAAAGATTGGAGTGTTAATGCCCAAAACAACTGATATTTATTATTTAGGTGATTTTATTAATTTAATTTTACATTTAAAAAATGTATAAAGGAGTCCACGGCCCAAAAAAAAAAATTACTGCACGCAGATTTTTAAACATGAAGTCTCAAAAATATCATCAAACTTTGAAATTAACTAGAGACTCCAAGACAAACAGGCCAGGATCTGCTGCTGTAATAAACCACACAGTTTCACACTGTTTTAATCTATGACCATTGGATCTTTATTGGCATGGCACTATTGTAATTTTGTAAAACCATCCAATGACTTAAATGAAAACTATGTTGTGCTTTACAGCACCAAATCCATATCCAAGACAAACTGATTTCAAAAAATTTATTTATTTATCATAGATATACGGTTACTTTATTTATTTTTTACTTTTTGTGTAGACGCGATCAATTTTGTTTTTACTAAATTTGTAAATTTGATGATTTCACTTCAAAATCATTTACATACAAATGCAAAGGTGAGTTAGAACCTCCAATTATATATCAGCAAAAAAAGAAAAAACAAGGCCTCCAATTATTATAGACTATAGTTGCTTACATATCACATGATTTTCACTTGAGTTGAACTGGTAAGATTTGATTGTGACCGTGAGTTGCGAGCAAGCCGCCAATAATGTCATGGATCTATCTCCGGTTCTTTTGTGCTTAGTTGGCAAGCAAAAGTACATTATATTATTGTTGCTCTTTCTCGTTCTTTTTACTTTTACATACACACATTGGAAGAGTTGATACCTGGTGGTAAAATAGAAGAATCCTTCGATTTTTCAAATGGGAACAATTAATAAGGCACGTTAGATCATTAGAATGTTCTTGTTATGTTTAGTAAAGAAAATTGGTCTTATTATAAAGAGGAGAGGTAGACAGTGGACTCTAAAGTGAAAGACAAATTAATTAGCTTCATGTTCAAATATTATTCTATTATTATTGTGTTATTTGCATTAGCAGCACGAGCCCCATACCAGCTGGAAATGCAACTGGCAAAATTATGAGGTTATTTGATTAGATTATAATGCATAAAACCAAAGTATATGTGTCAATGACTCATGTGAATTGCATTTGCTGCCCCATAAGCATTTGCTGTTTTCCTCATGATTGGGGTTCTGCTTAGTGCATATTTAGCTCTATAAAGTATTGCACATCACTCGTTCTTTATTACTAAATTGGGTTTAAGCTTTTTTCTTTTCTAGCCTTTGATGAGTAGCAACATAAACAACAATAAAAATTCTCTCCTCCAAATATATAGTTTTTCTCTCCTCCTAAATATTGGATTTTTGGGTTCCATCTCCTGTTATCTTTGAGATAAATTTGAGTTGTTATGTCACCTCCGGTTATGATTCATATCGGAGAGGGACCTGTTGCATCCTGGGAGGATATGGGCTTATGAGGCGGATAAAATTCTCAAGGACAGTAATTATGTTACGCCTCAGGTTAAATAATGATTTATTGTTTTGCAAGTTACACATGAGTTGTTGATAGAGTTGTATCAGTGTGTAGCTATACAAAATTTCAATGACAGCTAAGTTTATTTATCACCTTTTTGGTTATATTTGATTCATGTGTATACATTTACTTTGATTATTATTTAGAGATAATTATCATGACTAATTTTTACAACAGTTTTTATTATAGTCCTTGTAAAAAAAAATATTGTTGCGTTGGTGTTTTAAAAGAGATGTAAATGCAAATACTTTTTTATGCATTTTTTGTATCCGAAAATCTTCTCTTGACTTTAAATCATCATTCTAAATTTTTATTTAATAAATAAAAAAGACTGTGTTTATGTAATTTATTATAAAAAAAAACTTTTAAAATGGTCCCTCATTGGTGTTTCTTATTTAAAAATGTTGTGATGGCTAGTATTTACTATCATGGCAGCAAAAAATGACGTTGACATGGAATATAATGATGCTGAGTCATTGTATTGTATTATTAAAAGCATAAAATTAATTAATTAGTATGTGTTGTTGAACTTAAAGTTAGTTTAATTATTGGTTATTAGCTTTTAACTATGTTTATTTTCTTCAAACGATTATGTTGAGGAAGAAATTATGTTAAGTATTCAAATAGTGAGAACTATGGAGTACGGTGTTGAGTGTTTTTTGAGCTACTGAACTAAAAAAAATGCATAAAAGCAAAGAGATAAAGGAGATAACTTACGTAAAAAAAAAACTTGTTCAATCAAAAAGAGTTTATTGACGTTCTCGTTTTGGTCGCAATGACCTTGTTCTCATTCTCGAAAGGGTTTATCGACGTTTCCCTTTTCAAAAATAAAACTTCGGTGGCGACTTTACGATTTAACGAGCGTTTTCTGCCCGCGCATTTTTCCCGCCGCTTTATCTGGCAACTGCGCTGGAAACATTTGTTGGAACAAAATGTGTTTAACATATGTTACCCTTAGAGTTTTGATGATAACAAGGTATTAAAAATCGTCAATTGGATATGCTAATATTTGTTCAAGTGTACAGGACCATATACAAAAATTTGATATCTTTATAAGGTTCTGAAAGAACAAAAGAGAGTCAAGGAATCAACAAAAAGGAAGCTTGAAGCATCGGAAGAAAAGTGCATCTGAAGTATAAGTGCTCCTGAAGTGATGACGTCATCAGAAGCAAGTTCATCAGAAGCATCTCATCAGAAGCAGGATCACCAGAAGCTGAAGTTCATCAGGAGATGAGAGACTTAAAGCTTCAAAGGCTGGGTAATGGATTTAATCTCGTCCAGCATTGCATTAGACTGAAAGAGTGTTACAACGACCTTTGTGAAAGAATTTGAAAGCATTGGTTGTTCTATCAAAAGCGTTGACAAAGGACAATTGTACGAATCGTACAACCACTTCCTCCACTACTCTGATCGTGTCTCCGCAACAAGACAAGAATAACAGCTCTGCCTGCAGAAATGTTCCTTTAAACTAGGAATGCATTTGAAATTGATCCTTCATAGAACAATGACCATATCAGGCAAAAGATCATTGGTGATTTTAATCAAAGCTTCAAACGACTCTTTATTGTGCTGGCAACTTTCCAACGTATCTTTCACACCTCTATATGAAGGAGTGAAGACCTGCTAGTTGGATATACAGACACACACAAAAGCAAGACTCATACAACCATTCAAAGTCCCAAACTCTGTTATTGTTATGCATCTAAAGTCACTTAGAATTTCTTATCAAAGTTCATATTTTAAAAATGTTATAGTCTTAAGAGTCTGTATCTGATTTGTACTGTGAACACCATTGATTGTATATCAAGTGTTCAAACTCAAACAAACTTCTTTGTAATTCTGTTTGATTAGAAGTCTCTTGCTTGTGTGCTTGAGCAAAGTCTCTTGCAGTTGTGCTTAAGCATTGGAAGTCTCTTGATTGTGTTCAGGAGCATAGGAAATCTCTAGCAGTTGTGCTTGAGTAATTTGAAGTCTCTTGCTAGTTGTAGCATTGAGCAGTTGTAATTTGATATTACAATTTTTAGTGAACTCTCCTTGGAAGTGCAAGGGGGACAGGACTACTTCCGGTTTGTAGAAGGAACCTGTATAATTGCTCTGTGTCCTTTCTCTCTCTCTCTCTCTCTCTCTCTCTCTCTCTCTATATATATATATATATATATATATATATATATCTATATATTTTTATCCGCTGCATTTAGATTTTGATTATCACTTTAGAAGCTGAACTCTATCTGCTTCTGAACAGTGACTTCAGTAGGAGAAAACGAGAAAAAGAAAACATAATTCAACCCTCCCTTCCTGTGTTTTTCTCACCTTCAACATTTAGAGAATCAAACCTGGTTAGTTAGTTTAGCTTTTAGTGTTAGTTCATTTGCTTGCTGCTTTTGTTTATTCTTGATCTTATTTGAATTATTTTATTTTTGCTTTATTTATTTTTTTGCATTTATATTATGGTGCTATTGTATTGGGGTCGTGTTGTTTAAAACACTTTTGAGTGGAGCTCTAAACACGAGCTTGAAAAACCTAGGTTTAGGATGGTGGTTTGCATAGTATTGGATTTCAAGATAAACATATTGTTTAGTTAATATGAAGACCCCGCTTAGAGATGGTCCTCTTCGTTGAAAGGTCGTTCATATAATGGTTAACCCGTTATTATGGCGAAATTCCGAATTGGATCCCTAACTCTAAGGACTTTCTTCTTAGAACCTCTTTTAATCTTGGTGTTTGTATTGTCTTTTGAGGTAGACATCTCATTTTGGTTAGTACAAACCCCACCTAGAAGAAACGCACTCGTGGAAGGTTGTCGTATAATAGTTAACCTGTTATTATGGCAAAATTATGAGATGCCTCCATGACTCTAGGAACTCCTAACTCAAAAAACCATCGAACAATCCTTAGTGAGAACCCTGGTATAGAAAGCAAATATAACTAAACCCTCATAGGGAGCCTTCCCTTTAATTTTTGTTTTTCAATTATCCATACTCATAAAAAGATACATACATTGCATCCACATGCATGAAATTATTTTCTTGATATGCAAGTTTGTTTAAGGGAGATGCAAAGGCTAAAATTGTGTTGCAAGTGTCTAACAAATTGAACATGTGCTCCGAGAAAATAAGAATTATGACATTGAAAGTCGAGCTCCCAAATTTGGAAAGTCTTAGAGATTTGAGCGCCGAGTTAACAACAATTCCAAAGAGTGCTTTTGTCTTCGAGTATGGTGACATCCTTGACCTCTTGTAGGAGAAATTATGGTTAAATGAAAGTGTTGTTGTTGAATGGCTTTGTGGGAGAAGATGAACAGTGGAATGAGTTCATGAAAATTGATAGAATATGGTGAGCTACATGTAAGACTTTTAATATATATATATATATATATATATATATATATATATATATATATATTTTTTTTGAGTGTTCTCGCCATTCTAACGTAATCAACTCATTCTCACTGTATGTGTGTCTGCGCACGCGTGCGTGCATTTGTGAGTTATTGATAATAAAAGTTTGGCATAACCTTCAAACTTCGCACATGGCAAACACTATTGAACGTTCATCTTATAGCTTGTCTTGAGAAGTTCCAAATAATTTATTATAGTTTCTTCAAATTTAATCGTTGAATTTATCTTACAATTATTATGATCAGAAGAAAAAAAATATACATGATTGTAGACGTTAGAAATTCCTCTACAGTCAAGATTATTGCACGTATATAAAAAATTATATAAAATACAGTATGATAGATAAAAATTAAAATATAAGTGTATGCACTTTTCTTGGGAAAAGCCCTTTCAAGAATTTTTGCTATGTATGTCACACGCGCACACATAGATATTGTGAGTATACATGTGTGTGTGCGAGTGCGCTACTTATAGTAAAGTAAAGTACAACCTTCATACTCTGTACAAAGCACGGATTATCGAATTTTCATCTAGAACTCGTATGGAGAAGTTCTAAATGATTTATTTTTGTTTCTTCAAGTTTAATCATTGAACTTATATTACAATCATTTGACATACGCAATATGGCATGATAAATTTGGAATTACTTAATCTTTTTAATAATAAAAATGAGATTACGTATGAAATTTTGGGAACATTTAGAGAATCAAACATAGTTAGTTAGTTTAGCTTTTAGTGTTAGTTCCTTTGCTTGCCGTTTTTGTTTATCCTTGAACTTATTTGCTTTATTTTATTTTTGCTTTATTTATTTTCTTGCATTTATATTATGGTGCTATTGTATTGGGGTCGTGCTGTTCAAAACACTTTTGAGTGGAGCTCTACATATGAGCTTGAAAAACCTAGGTTTAGGATGGTGGTTTGCATAGTATTGGCTTTCGAGATAAACATATTGTTTAGTCAATATGAAGACCCCGCTTATAGACGGTCCTCTTCGTTGAAAGGTCGATCGTATAATAGTCAACCCGTTATTATGGCGAAATTCCGAATTGGACCCCTAACTCTAAGGACTTTCTTCTTAGAACCTCTTTGAATTTTGGTGTATGTATTAGCTTTTGAAGTAGACATCTCGTTTTGGTTGGTACAAACCCTACCTAGAAGAGCCGCATTACTGGAAGGCTGTCGTATAATGGTTAACCCGTTATTATGGCAAAATTATGAGATGTCTCCATGACTCTAGGTACTCCTAACTCAAAAAACCGTTGAACTATCCTTAGCGAGAACCCTGATATAGAAAGCAAATAAAACAAAGCTCTCATAGGGAGCCTTCCCTTTAATTTTTGTTTCCCAATCATCCATACTCATACAAAGCATACATGCATTGCAACCACATACATGAAATCATTTTCTTGATATGCAAGTTTGTTTAAGGGAGATGCAAAGGCTAAAATTGTGTTGCAAGTGTCTAACAAATTGAACATGTGCTCTGAGAAAAGAAGAACTCTATCATTGAAAGTCGAGCTCCCAAATTTGGAAAGTCTTAGAGATTTGAGCGCCGAGTTAACAACAATTCCAAAGAGTGATTTTGTCTTCAAGTATGATGACATCCTTGACCTCTTGTGGGAGAAACTAAGGTTAAATGAAAGTGTTGTTGTTGAATGGCATTGTGGGAGAAGATGAACAGTGGAATGAGTTCATGAAAATTGATAGAATATGGTGAGACACATGTAAGACTTTTAATATATATCATTATTTTTTTTATCTAAATGTTTATGAGTGTTCTCGCCATTCTAATGTAAACAACTGATTCTCAGTGTATGTGTGTGTGTGCATGCTCGTGCGTGCATTTGTGAGTTATTGATAATAAAATTTTGTCCTAACCTTCAAACTTCGCACAAGGCAAACATTATTGAACTTTCATCTTATAGCTTATCTTGAGAAGTTTTAAATAATTTATTATAGTTTATTCAAATTTAATCATTGAGTTTATCTTACAATTATTCTGATCAGAAAAATAAATAAAAAATGATTGTAAAGGTTAGAAATTCCTCTACAGTCAAGATTATTGCATGTAAATAAAAAATTATATAAAATACATTATGATAGATAAAAATTAAAATATAAGCGTATGCACTTTTCTTATAAAAGCCTTTTCAGGAATTTTTGCTCAACGACGACGACTTGACATATATTGATAGTAATATAGCATTTATCTAATACAATACACAATTTTCTATGGTCACACCTCTCTTCCCTAGTCTTGACTTATGAACCATCACCCAACAAATAGAAAAACGAAGTGATACTGCCACCATTAAAATAAGCATCGTTGGGAGTATGGTGTTTTGAACTTGTAGAAATTTATTTAGACATTGTATTAAGCCATGTGCAAAGAGGCACAAAATGATTGACTTTGCATACTTCTCAGCTTCCATAGATACTGCATGATCTTGACCAAGTAAAATCATGATAAATTTTGTGTTCGCCAAAATAATCGAGAAAATATTTAACTTAGCATGTATGTCACACACACACACATATTGTGAGTACACATGTGTGCGTGTGAGTGCACTACTTATAAAAAAAGTAAGGTACAACCTTCATACTCCGTACAAAACACGCATTATCCAATTTTCATCTAGAACTCGTATGAAGAAGTTCTAAATAATTTATTTTTGTTTCTTCAAGTTTAATCATTGAATTTATATTACAATCATTTGACTAGAAAAATACGCAGTATGGCATGATAAATTCGAAATCACTTGATCTTTTTAATAATAAAAATGAGATTACGTATGAAATTTTGGGAACACGACATAACATTTCTTGGTTACTTTAACTTGTCTTGCAACAATTTGATTGGGAAAATTTTCATAAGGACTCAAACTTATAGTTTAGATGCATCAAACCATGTTGAGCTCCACACAAAAAATTGTATGGTAGAAAAGAGAGTAAATATGGACTCAAACTATTATCTCTTTAATTGAACACCTAAGAATATGAATACCATCTTGAGTTAATAAAACAACGACCCTTGAGAATCATTGTATATGGGCATGTGAGTCACTATACATGAAACACATTTATCTTTTTAGATATCATGTTCACAGCCTGAGTTTGTAGGTGACCTTAAGGGAGCAAAAGTGTTGCAGTCATACATGAACCTATTTTGTTAGAGGCAACAAATATTTAAGTTAATATATATGTGTTATATATACATATTGTGAGTCTGCACATGTGCATACATATGCGTTACTTATGCAAAAAGTACACACAACCTTCATACTTCTCACAAGGCACACAATATTAAACTGTTATCTGATTACCTGTAGGAAGGAATTCTAAATGATTTATTTTAGCTTATTCAAGTTCAATCATTATATTTGTCTTACAACCGTTTGACCGGAAAAATATCAAATATGGTCGGGACGTGATAAATTTGGAATCTCTAAGTCTCTGTAATAATAAAATTACATGTAAAATTTAAGAGAGTGTGACTCTCTTATCATTTCCTGGTTACTTGAACCTTTTTTACAACGACTTTACTGGAAAAAAATCATACAGGGACCCAACTTCAAAGTTTTAATGCATCAAGATATATTGAACCATGTTAAAGATATTAAAATTTCAACATTGTCAGGAGTGAATAAAGATGGAGATCCCTTTAGATGGTCATTACATATGGGCATGCTATTTAGATTTACAAAAAACTTTTGGGGTATTTGTGGTTCTTTTTTTCTCATCAGAAAATGGAGGCACGTTTTAGTATATCTATGTCTTTTCTATTACGTGACAAAAAGAAAAAGAAAAAAGAGGATTATAACTACAAAGGGAACGCCAATAGAATTAATTAATAAGCTTAAGGATTGACTGGACAATGGTTGATAGGGCACAATCAAATTATCTAAATTACGAGCTATCGGCTTCACGGAGAATATGATGGAGAAATGTGATTTAATTTCTCTGTATGAATTCTCAAACAATATTTAACTCAAAGAGTATACTAATATTCATTAGTGTGAGACTACTTTATCTTACCATGGTAGCTATCAAATTGTTTTTACTACGTGACACGATGACCATCAAAATGGGGAAATCCGACCCACATTGGATTGACTCGCCTTGTTGTGCGAGGTGCGGGAGGGTCTCATAAGATATTCTAACCCAGATATATCTACCCCAAATTGATGGAAAAACTTTTTTTAAAAAATAAAGGAATATGTATGATAGAATAAAGTATCATATTCTTATGAATCATTATTAACATAAATTATGGTCGATTGATATTAAACACTAATCAATTGTTGCATATGTTTTATTTTTGAATGGATCATGACGAGTTGAACTATTGTGTTAAGCTCATTTAAAAGGTCTATGTCCTCGACCATTTAAATATTTAACCATTCCCCTTTAGGCAATTAATTGTGTGGCTGAAAAGCTAGACAGTAACAAAGGTAATCATCCTTCGATACTAGCTCTTTGTATAGGACTGTCTCTTGAATTCTACAAGATATATCACTCATGATCATCTCTAAATACAATAAAATGTTATAACCGGTATCTACCATTTTGTTACAATCCATCAAATGATAATATTCATCATACGACCAACACCACCAAACATGCCATTGGTGTTGTATTAAATTTCTAAATTAATATTAAAATTGTATCGTGATCACAAAAGTAACTTTTTCACATATCATACAACAATAATCACGTTCTTTTGTGTAAAAAACAAGGGATTATATGAAGGTCATGTAAAAAGGGTATTTGATGCAGTTGATTTAACACCAGTGATCTACTCCTTCCGTCTCATTTTATTTGTTACTCTACCATTTGTTCTCTATCTCAAAATAATTGTCACTTTAGAATACTAATGCAACATTTATTATTATTATTATTCATTATTATACTTTTATTTATTGAATTTCATTCAATTTAACTATTTCACTAAATACAATTAACAAGAGTATTTTAGTAGATGATATTGACCTTTACATTAAAATCAACTCAATTAATTACTTTTAAGTGGTGCATTGGAATGAGTGCTTTGATAGGTGATTCACTTTAGCAAATTTAATGTATGACTTTGTGAATACAAGTTTCTTGTTTTAAAGAAAAAATTACTGCGAGAAATTAACACACCATATGTCATTTATATTCTGCAGGGTGTATCTAAATATGTCATTTATTTTGCACTTAGTTTTTTTTTTATAACTCGTTGTTCTAGATTCATTAAATATATGATGTGGTAACAATGTTAATATTTTTCTACAAATATATACCTTTATTTTACGAAACTGAAGTTCAATCATTATAGTTTCAATAACATGATAAATACAAGTAGGTACATGGTCAAAAACTTGAGGTCAAGTTATATCTATAGGTTTCTTTTGGTAGAACGTGAATTTATACAGTTGTTTTCCTTTTAGTGAACTGCGCCAAGAGGTTTGATAAACTAAAAAATGATTATCTATGACGTTGTTAAATAATAAATCCTAAATAAGAAACATCTGCTTATATATTATTGTATCTATCAACGATTATTTCATAGTTAGCTAATAAACCATTATGAAACCTAACACATAACCCAATTTATAGTTTGAAATAAACTCTTTGTCTCGCTGTTTTCCACCTTAAGTAACAATAGACTATTCATGATTTAGGCCATCATAAAGTTCACATTTATAATTTTTTTTATGCATGTAGCAATACTCAATTTGTTGAGTTAGAGTTCCACAAGCTGGGATGTTAACTCGAAATCTTGCACAATTTTTTTTTTTAATTCAAGTCGCAAACCTCTTTCGGTAAAGAACGTATGTATTCCAACAATAGGGAGGTGTTATATGTGATGGTGGAGGAGTGCCAAGTATCGATAGAGATGGTGAACTATCAGATGAGGGTGATACGCTGCTCTAATCGTGGAGGTGGATTGTACGTAAGAGCAATGATTGGGGTAAAATATATTATTTTAAGCAAAAATCATGCCACAAATAAGCAAGATGTCACCATTCTCCTTAGTTACCCTGAGGTTCGATCCTTGACCGGTGTATGGAAAAACATTTATTGGAAGATGTCAACTCTTTAAATAGATCTTAGTTAACCCACTTAGGTTGGTCTGGTGGTTTTTGTTTGGGACCTGAGAGTGTGTTCCTTCTCAAGGTCTTATGTTCGACTCTCTCCAATGCCAATTTGAGTGGGCTAATTTAGCTTCTTAAAAATAAATAGATCTTAGTTACTCTGAGAGGGTTAATCTTTGTAGTTGGACGAAAATGATACACTTGATTTACCAACATAAAAGATTGAAGTATGAGTTTCCTCCATTTATTTACCATCTTACAAGACAAATAAACACGGATGATAAATTAGTAAAATTGTGTTTATTAAGTGAATTCCACTAATATTTCATTCATGTCTATCTCTTTCATGTAATAAACCAAGAGTAAAACTTTTTTTGTTGATAACGACAATTTTGTTGCTTTCAAAAAGGTGGATATACATTTTCAACATTTTCTAATACAACATTTGTATATTAATTTTCCTAAATAATGTTTCAAAGACACTCTTTAATATTTTGAATAAATTAAGTAGAAGTAAATAAATAGAACAAATTCAGACACATAGACTGCCTCAAAAGGCAATTAAGCCTTTATCTTTTGTTTAACAAAGTTTTTTTTTTTTTTGAATGACGATATATCCAAAGGTACAAACATATGAGAAAAACAACTACAAAACAACAATCCAAAGGTACTGAGGCAAAAACAAACACTCCTCACTCTACATGAAGAAAATATTACCTACAAACACCAAAAAACCAAAAAGTCATAATAAGAGGTCCCACATAGAAACATCAGACCTAGGAAAACAAAAGGCGAGAACCACCCTGAGGAGTCAGGCAAGCACAACCAGCTAACCACACTAACACACCCAGGGTCCCGGACCCACAACCACCACACATCCTCCGACACTAACACATGATAGGCTACACCCCCCACTCGTTAAAGGAGCAGAGGCTACCAATACTCTTTCCTCGAACCACTTCCAAGAGGAGAACTTCCCCGATCCATTAATGACTCGATAATCAGAGTTCCTCAACCAAATATTATATCATTGCAAGAGATATACACCGTTCACACAACAACAAGCCAAATCAACAACAAACCCAGACTATCTCTCTTCCTATTCCCCAACCCCACAACTCTCAAAATGACATACGATGTTGCGATGAAGAACTAACTCCCACCTTAACCACTTAGAAATATCATACCAAATTGAAAGAGTCGCAGAGCGAGTGACAAAAAGATGACACACTGACTCACCAATCGTCCGCAAAACACGCAAACAACGTTCTCCTGGTCAACTAACACCTTTCAATACAACAGGTTAAGACGAGTAGGTAACCTATCATGCAGAAGTTGCCAAGCAAATATTGTGACCTTGAACAATGCTTTTGAGTCCTTTTGTTTAACTAAGTGTTCTAAGAGCATCTCCAATAAGGAGTCTTTTACTTAATAAAGACCTCAACCTGTTTAGGACCCATTGAAGGAAGAAAAAAATGGGTGTCTATTAGTTACCAACAACTATACAAGGATTACATCCCTTCATAAACTAACGAGGCCCACAATTACTATAGAAAAAAGTAAATAAAAATTGGTCCCACAGTCTCAAGTTCATGCGATCATTTATTTTCTTCGGTTTCTTTTTATTTATTTTCTAAATACACATTTTAAACTATATATTAGTTGACCTATTTAAGGATTTTTTTTTTAGTTCAACACTTTTGAAGTCATTAAATCTCTAACAAGTACTAGCCGCAAGCCGACCCTAGTTTTATTTCTCTAGGTTTTTTCTTACAGTTTCTTCATTGAGGGGTGGTTTTGGCTCAATTCTTGACCTGAAATCACCCCTCTTCATCCTTTTCTCTCTGTTTCAATCTAAATAAGTGATTTTCACATAGATCTAGGTTTTTTTCTTTGTGATTTCATCATCTAAGTGTGGTGGTTTGTTGTTCGTCGTCTTGTGCGGCGTTATTTGATTTCCCGTCTTCGTGCGGTGTTCATTTGATTCATATTGAAAGATCGATTATTCAATCAAAGATTTGGGCGTCAACGTTGCAGATCCGGAGGCCATGGATATTCCGGTCACTTTAATTTTATCATATACTAGATTTTTGACTCGTGCTCCACACATGTTTATTGTAAAGGGATTGACATACAAATCATAAAATGCAATATATAATTGGTAACAGTGAAAAAATAACACATGATAATCAATAGTAGACAAAATAAAATACTTCATAAAATGTATGAAATCTGAAAATATTATAAAAAAAAATCCGGTAATCATATCAATAATTCGGTAAAAGAAATATGAAATTTTTAGTACATTGACATGTAGTTTCATCACACATTGTGAAATACTTCATCATATACGACGTTAGACGTTACATTGGTATCTTCACCATCTTCATCAGTGATCAATATATTTAGTCCTTCTTTGGATGTAACTCTTGAAACAACAACATACAACTGTCCGTGAGAAAATACAGGTGTTGGTAAATATACAACATGTTTAAGCGACTGCCCTTGACTTTTGTTAATTGTCATTGCAAATAATACTGTCAAAGGAAATTGTCTTTGTTAGGTTAAATTACTGCTAACCTAATAAAACAAATGAGAGAGAAAATATTAGGTTAAGTTGCTGCAGACCTAACAAAATTAATAAATAAGGATTTTTGTAGGTATTATGCCGTTATATGCTATTAACTTGGATGTTGTGAGTTTGTTCATAGATCCATCCTTTATGTCTTTAGTGGTGTTGAATGATGTAATCTCTCAATTTAAATGAATGCGTATTATTTTGTTTTTGTAAAAAAAAAAAAAAAAAATAT
>Ga0228711_1004076_pt1 | contig 22610 bp, 18 predicted proteins | sample MedpolnodulmetaG_2_FD_177996 | JGI IMG/M metagenome (GOLD analysis project Ga0228711, IMG submission 177996) | Root nodule microbial communities from Medicago polymorpha collected in Santa Monica, California, United States - brown nodules | ecosystem: Host-associated > Plants > Roots > Nodule...
TCTCCAATATATATATATATATATATATATATATATATATATATATATATAAGATAATCCAAAATAAGACAATTTCTAAATGACATAATCATATTCATTTATACTTTCTCATTGAGATATCAATAGAACAATGCGGGAGAGAGGATCAGATTATGCTCCATGTCCCTGTAAACTAACATGGTCATTTTCCCGTATCCATTCCCCTCCTAACTAACTCTGAACCTAACCACCTACAAACATTATACTGCACCTCGTAAGTAAAGACACATGTGAAAAATAAATGGCGATCAGATTTGATTGGATCCCCATAAAACACACATAATCTTAGCACGAAGTTAGACCCCTTTAGGTTGGAGAGCTCAGCTGCGAAAGTGCACAATCAATTTGGAACGCTGCATTCTATAAAATAATTTCAAGTACTGTTCACGATTACTAAAATGGTTTGTATTTGCTTGCATTAAATGTTGATGCTGATTGTTCATTACCACTTAAAATTGCCTTTTGGTGAGTATATTCCTTACGTCTTCTTGTGACTTTTGGATTGTACTATTAATTTTATTTTTGGGTCATCCTAATTAGTGTCGCAAGAGCACTAATAGTTAGGAAGACCAGAAAGAAAAATTTGACATTAAAAACATTATTTTTTACATTAATACTATTGGAGCATTAATTAACATTTTTCTTTTCTTTTGTCATGATACATTAACCGGATGAATTTTTATTTAAATTTATTGTTTAATAATGTTGAGAGGTTTCAGCAACTTTATATCATTTGTCATACATTTTTACATTGTCAATGCATATAATAATGCATTGTCCTACCAACTGAGCTATGCTCACGGGACAATGTCAATGGTTTTCTATTAGACATTTACTAGTACACGCACAAATAAAACACTTTGATGTTGCACCTTTCTATGAACAAATTATTGATCGGAAGTAGCAACTCAAGATTGAACATTTACTAGTACACGTTTTTTAAATTTTTAGACTCAAACTTTCTATGAACAAATTAAGATTGAACCTTTCTGAGATGACAAGTTTGCAAAGGAGCAACTCTGTTGAAACTTTAATGATTCGTTCCGGAATATTTTCTGTTTTGATTGCATCAAAATACACAAGCAGGTAATTTATTTTGACATAAGCATAAACCACTAGTGATATGCAATGTTTAGAAGAGTTTATGGCAATCTCAATGATGAATGTATATATTATTATGGTCTAAGGAAACTTATTTCACACACAATGATCATGAGCTGGAACATAAACAACAACAAACTTTCAAGAATAAAAATCCAACTTCATGTCCAAATAAGTGTCATTTTGATTGTCATAAAGCATTGCACTAATGGAAAAGTTGACATAGTAACATTTGAATCCTAAGAATAATGCTATATTTAAGATAGCTATGCAACCTAAAATGAGTTCCTTCATTTCTTATTGAAGATGCTATATTTAAACTTGTGGCAAATACAAAATAATACGATGGTTTTTATCTATGGGGAAACCATGAAACTATTGTATTTTTATACTATTTGTTATATTTCAAAAGTTATAGTTTTCATACTCATATTACCACAAATTAATTATGTCTTACTTGGTCAATGAGTGAGTTAATTGCAAACGTGTATATGCCTATATTATTCCATTCCATCAGTTTTGTAAAATGGTTTTAATTTGTAACTGAATGAAATTAAATTGCAACGGATTGATCTTAATTGGGGCAACAGATCAATTTGGCATAGATATAAGGCATATATAGAAAAGCTTATTGTTGTCCTCGTGAGCTTAACTCACTTGGTAAGGGATAATCATATGGTTGATACTTTGGGTTTCATCTTCCTGATTAAATCATTTTCTTGCTAGTTTTGTATCCTTGATTACCATCAAGAAGAGTCTGTTAAATCCTGGGGGAGGGGGGTAGCGTATTATACGTGGAAAATCCTTGAGGACAGCGCGTCTTAGACTTTCTCACCAATTTTTGCAGGTATTTGTAGCAGTTATACAACAATCTCAAGGATTTTGCATCTTTCATGGCTGCTCGGAAAATATGGTACAAAACAAAGCTGCAATGAAAAGGTACGATAACAAAGAGTCTGATCACAATGACCATAAAGTAGATTTTTTCCATGATGTTGTTAACCCCAATTTTAAAAGAAGTGGTATGTCTTGCGTTAGTGGAAAGTCAAGTCTTGAAATGAGAAATGACTATCCTCCGAAAGCTAAAGTCAATTTGGCTGAAGCTAAAGGAGATGATATAATTGGTGCGGTCATTTCTCATGTCAAAATTATGACCAATGTGAGTAAATGGATTGTAGACTCTGGAACTACTAAGCATATCTGTGTAAACTAAGATGCTTTCACCTCCTACACTATTGCAGAGGATGATGAAAAAATTGTTTATCTCAATGATTCAAAAACTGCAATAGTTTCAAGCAAAGGAAAAGTTCTTTTAAAACTCACATCGGGAAAGACTTTGACTCTCACTAACGTACTTCACGTACCTAGTATAAGTACAAATTTAATTTCAGTGCCCTTGTTGGTAAAGAATGGGGTTAATGTGTCATTTGAATCTGACAAGATTGTAATGACAAAGAAAAATAAATTTGTGGGAAAAGGCTATTTTGATCAAGGACTCTTTCTACTTAATATTTCTGAAATTATGAATTATAAAGCTTCTTCTTTTGCTTACTTGATTGATTCATATGATATACGGCATGCTAGATTAAGACATGTTAATTCTTCTTATGTTAATAAATTGCAAAGTCTTGGCATGATTACTTTAAATGATAAGCAATCTGGTAAATGTGATATTTGTTAAGAATCAAAATTGACTAAAAAGAAATGTATGTATGTGCAACGTGAATTAGATTTTCTTAGTTTAATTCATACCGATTTAGGAGATTTAAAGCAAACTATGTCTAGAGGAGGAAATAAATATTATATAACTTTTATAGATGATTTTTCTTGATACACCAAAGTTTATTTATTGAAACATAAAGATGAAGCGTTTGATAAGTTTCTTTTATACAAAGCTGAGGTAGAAAATCAATTGAGTAGAAAAATCAAAAGGGTTAGATCTGGTAGAGGAGGAGAGTATATTTCTTTTAATGATTTTTGTGAAAAAGAAGGTATAATTCATGAAGTAACTCCCCCTTATTCTCCTGAAACAAATGGAGTGGCATAAAGAAAAAATAGAACTAAGAAATGATGAATGCTAGGCTTGTTAGTTCTTCTGCACCATACAACCTTTGGGGTGAAGCTTTGTTAACTACATGTTTTTTACAAAATAGAATTCCACATAGATTTACCGGAAAAACACCCTATGAATTGTGGAAAGGTTATAAGCCGAGTCTTAAATATTTAAAAGTGTGGGGGTGTTTAGCTCAAGTTATGTTACCTGATCCTAAGAAAAAGGAAAATAGGTTCTAAAACCTCTGATTGTTTATTTATTGGTTATGCTGAACATAGTGCTGCATATAGATTTCTTGTTCTCAAAAGTGATGTGTTTTCTTGTAACACTATTGTTGAAACTAAAAATGTAGAATTTTTGGAAAATGTTTTTCCTTTGAAAGTTGAAAGTGTTAGTGATAAACCTTCTTTAAATAAAGAAGATGTAAACTCATATGATGATTTAAGAAGAAGTAAAAGACAAAGAAAAGAGACATCTTTAGAAGTGATTTTTATACATATCTTGTTGAAAATGAACCTCAAACTATTTATGAAGCAATTTCTTCCTCTGATGCAAAATTTTGGAAACAAGCTATTAAAATTGAAATGGATTCCATTTCTAAAAATGATACATGGATTTTGGTTGACTTACCTAAAGGAGCAAAACCAATTGGTTGCAAATGAATTTTTAAGAAAAATTATTTTCCTGATGGTTCTATTGAAAAATACAAAGCTAGATTAGTAGCAAAAGGATTTTCTAAAAAACAAAATATTGATTATTTTGATACGTTTGCTCATGTGACCAGAATTTCATCAATTCATGTTTTAATAGCTCTTGCCTCTATTTATAAACTTGTTATTCATCAAATGGATGTAAAAACAACATTTTTGAATGGTGATTTAGAGGAAGAAATTTATGTCACAACCCGAAGGATGTGTAGTTTCTGGTCAAGAAAATAAAGTTTGTAAACTTCTTAAATCATTATATGGTTTGAAACAAGCACCAAAACAATGGCATGAAAAGTCTAATCAAGTTTTAATTAGTGATGGATTTTCATCAATTGAAGTTGATAAATGTGTTTACACTAAATGTGTGAACAATGAATGTGTGATTATAAGTTTATATGTTGATGACATGCTCATTTTTGGTATTTGTATTGATATTTTGATTAGAACCAAGTCTTTTCTTGCTTTAAAATTTGATATGAAAGACATGGGTGAAGCAAGTGTGATTTTGGGAGTTAAAATCATAAGGAAGGATGATAGTATAATACTATCTCAAGAACATTATGTTGAGAAACTTCTAAGAAAGTTTGGTCATTATGACTCTAAGTCAGTGACTACCCCTTATGATGCTAACTCTCATTTAAAGAAAAATAAAGGTGATCCTGTTGATCAAACTCAATATGCCCAAATTATTGGGAGCTTACAGCATTTGATGAATTTTTCTCATCCTGATATTGCATATGCAGTAGGTAGATTGAGTAGATATACACATAATCGTAATCAGGATCACTGGGAGGCACTTGCTAGAGTAATGAAATATTTAAGGTACCATGAATTATGGTATTGAGTATAGTGGATTTCCCGCTGTATTAGAAGGATACAACGATGCTAACTGGATCTCTGATTCAGATGAGACAAAATCTACAAGTGGTTATGTATTTACACTTGGTGGAGGTGCAGTTATGTGGAGATCATCCAAACAATCCATAATTGCTAGATCAACTATGGAATCAGAGTTCATAGCTCTAGAATTGGCTGGTAGTGAGGCTGAGTGGTTAAGAAATCTCTTAGCTAATATTCCTTTAGAAATAAAACCAACTCCATCAGTGTCAATGCATTCTGATTGTAAATCAGCAATAGCTGTCGCAAAGAACAAATTGTTCAATGGTAAGAATACACATATTCAATTGAGACATAATGTGGTAAAACAACTGTTAAAAGATGGAACAATATTGGTCGATTATGTGAGGTCAGAAGTGAACTTAGCTGACCCTTTGACAAAACCCCTGGGAAGGAAAATAATTTGTGACACATCGAGGGAAATGGGACTTAAAGCCACTCGAAATTAATAAGTGATGGGAACCCAACCTTTGTAATTGGAGATCCCATGAATAAGGTTCATACGGGTAAGAACAAGTCAGTTATTAGTTTTGCTAGCATAAAAAATTAGATAATTAATTTTTTTTTCATCCCTTTCCTATGCTGTGAGTGAGAAGTTCTAGACACTGCATTATTGAGAGGATAAACATTTGTAGTTTTTAATGAATTTCATATCCCTTATGGGTGGTGTATGATTTGCAGCATACACTTGATGAAATCACCTATGTGAGTGTCAAGTGGGGCCACTTGTATGAGATCTTGGCGAAATCTTTGGAGCACTCATGAATTAACAAGGCACGCGCACGGCCTATTAGTGCACCACAGTGTTAACGGCAAGAATTGTGGGGGTGTGATGCGAGTGGTAGACCGCTAACATACATAAGTGTCTTTGGTTCATATAACTTGCTACACCAATTTCACTGTGCTATATTCTAACACTGGTTCATATAGCTTGCTACACCAGCTTGATGCATTACATCCAAGATGTAAACCCAAAAAGTGTTTTCTAAACTAATTTTTGAACTTTTGAGATTGTTATATTTCAAAAGTTATAGTTTTCATACTGATATTACCACAAATTAATTATGTCTCTTACTTGGTTAATGAGTGAGTTAATTGAAAACGTGTATATCCCTATATTATTCCATTCCATCAGTTTTGTAAAATGGTTTTAATTTGTAACTGAATGGAATTAAATTGCAACGGATTGATCTTAACTGGGGCAACAGATCAATTTGGCATAGATATAAGGCATACATAGAAAAGCTTATTGTCCACTTTTTGGCTGATCATTATTGAAAAAACTACTTAGTTTTCTCACGTGTTTTCCATAGAAAAAGTGCTCCTCACATTCTATACCTTTTGATATATACAAAACCAAACAAAAATATATTTTCATATGGTTGATACTTTGGGTTTCATCTTCCTGATTAAATCATTTTCTTGCTAGTTCTGTATTCTTGATTACCATTAAGAAGAGTCTGTTAAATCCTAGGAGGTTAGCGTATTATACATGGAAAATCCTTGAGGACAGCGCGATCAGATTTTCTCACCAATTTTGTTTTGCACGTATTTGTAGCAAACACAAAACACAAACACAGGTTTGTTTATGCTATAAAAAGTCAAGCAAGACTCAAACTTCAATCACGCCAATGATGTGTGGCACTACCAGTGCAAGGTATTGCCATTGTTGTAAACGTCCATCAAATGCTACCATCCAATGTTGCTTCTGATAAACAAAATTTCTAAAAGTAGACTTACATATCAATGTGTGCATAAAAAGAGTGAATAAAAAGAGTGATTTGTGTGTGTTTAAGAAACAACAGTGTTCTAAAAGTCACTTACAAAGTTTTGTTTTGGTCAACAACAAAGGTGTGATTTCTTCAACAAAAAAAGGCGATTTCTCCTTCAAAAAAAATAAAGGTTATTTCTCCCCCGTGTCAAGTTTTAGTTTTTAATAAAAGAAAAATAAAAACAAACGCACTGGAACCCTAATATACCTCTTTTCAGGTTTACTATTTCGGAAAGGATTGAAAGAACATTTCGGTATATGTCCCGGAAACCTACACATGAGTATTCTGAAAATTTCTCGGAAACATACACATGAGTTTCGAAACAATTTCAGAAACGTTTTACATCAAAGATAAAAATCTGAAAGACATAATTGGAACAATATCATGTGGGGGTGAACTCATACCGGATTGAGATTGGAAAATTTGAAGTTGAGAGTGGAAAATTAATGTGTGAAAGGTTAAACAGAAAAAAGGGCAAAATTGAAATTTACAAAAATGTGTAGGGGAGAAAGTACGTATGTCGGGGTATAGGGTAAAATTTCCCTATCCAAACTCTCTCTGAATCCTGTAAATGTATAAAAATAAAGTTACACATTTCAAAGTGTACCAAGGATAGATATTTCCTAGATAAGATCTAGATTCTTCTCCTACCGTGAGCTTCTTCACCAAACCTTCATTGTCACTTTCAAAAACCATCTTTCTGAAACAACATAGTTCAATAAGATATAGTAATGTGAGGCATTATTCTACATTCAAATGGCTAGTACTTAACACTCAACATAATTCATTAAGATATAGGGTTCAAAATGTTGGAAATTTAATCCACAGGTTTCAGTGTGCTAAGCTTATAGGAATGCACATAATAATGAAAGGATGTTATGGTAATAAGATTAAACTCTGAAAAGGTTGTACAAGAGAACCCCTTTATTCACAAAGCTGAACTTTTGCCTTCAAATTTGAAGGGCATCAGCAATTGACCCTGCTAGACTCAATACTTCAAAAGGAGCTTGATTCACTAGAGCTTTGACAGTAACTGGACACGAATCTGTGATCCAAAAGTATGCAAATGCATTCTTTGAGGCTTCTGCGAGTTACAGATAAAATCAAATTAACATTCAAATATATGAAAATATAGCAATGTAGAAGTTGATGAGATTAAGCAAGGACTAACCATCTTTATGAGTGAACCGCAACCATGATTGGTTAGGGAACACACCATGTGTGACATAAGCACTCACTTTTGCTGCACCATTGGCTGCCAAAACTTTCTGAGGGAAAAGAGAGAGAAATGTTATGTTGCATTCAGATGCAAGACACATGCATTGAAAATTGAAAATAGGCATAAGATGATATGCATACATATCACATGCATATAGAGATTAAGGGTGTATTTGGTTTGAGAATATGCTCTATTTTGATTTTCAGTTTTATTTTAATTATAAAATTACCATTTTGTTTTCATTCTGTTTACCATTTAAAAATTCTGTAACACAGTGGAAAAAACTTTTTATTATGTTCACTATTTCTTGTACAAATATTTTAAAACTAGAAAGAAAAAAAAATGAAAGCAATGTAACACAACTGTAATAATCTTCAAAGGTATACAAAATCTTTTTGAACAAGTAGTACATCTTTTATGGTCAAAAAATTAATAATTCACCTGACACTCGATCAGGGTGCCTCCAGATTGGACTAAATCATCAACAATCACAACATGATGACCAGAGACATGACCTTCCTTGAGCCGAACTATCCTCTTGTCACCTTCACGTACCTTTGTACATACAACCTGCCACTCCAAAAATTTAGACAACTATAAACAAATTAAATACAAATTAAATACATAGATCCTTATGGGAGACGGACCACTGAATAATTGTCGAACAGCTTGTGGAATCGCTTCCATGCACCGTCATCTGGAAATGCAATAACTACCTGATAATAACAATAATAGATTGAGGCTGCAGACATGTAAATTTGTGATGAAATACAGAAAGTACATTGTTTTAAGTTTTAACATTTTCTGTTTAATAAAGGTGGCTGAAACAATGTAGAATACTCACATTATCAGCATCAGGAAGTTGCAGCAGACGTTGCTTTAGGAGAGGAATACCAGTCTCAAACAATGGTAAAACCTCATCTCCAAAATAAAACCTCTCCTGCATAATTTCAAATCGTAAGTACTAATAAAAACTATAGTACACTGTTAAGACACCATGAACATACTAAGCATGCTCCTAAAACTTAATAAGTTTCTATGAAGAAGCCACGATCTCCTAAAAGTTTAAGAGAGAATATTAAAGAGAAATATACATATGTTTTATTATGTTGTTAAATTAAACGAGGGCAATGCAAATCTATTCCATATCAATTCATGAGGACGTTCAATTGGACACCACAAAACGAAGCAAAGGAAAGGAAAGCATAGAATAGAAAATGCATTAAAAACACAAACCTGCAATGCGTGAATGTCGTATATGACCAAACTAGTTGGGCCACCTCTTGATATTGGAATATTTGACAACATCCTTGCAAGGGTGAAGGCAGTTGCTACATCTCCTTCTTCTTCCATTCGCTCAAATGATCCAGTTGGGAAGAAAGGCAATACCAATGTGAAGGAAGCAACAAATAGACGAGGGAGTGCATATATGACAGAAAGTTGTTCAAACACCTGAGCTGGAGAGCTGAACGATGCCAAAAAGGCAACGTGTTGACCTCTCAGCTCTTCTGCGTTATTTATAAATATATTAGGAAACCCATCGGCAAAGGACCTGGATAAGCATAAAATAAGTTCATTATTATTAGTCAAAAATAAAAAACTACATTCATCATTCAGTTTGTTTGTTGGTAATGTTATATCATATATGTTCAGATGGGATTTCATTTGAGAAGTCAAGATCCCCAAACTATTTTTCCAAAAAAAAAAGATCCCCAAACTATGGAGGATATGAAAAAAATGACATAACTTAAGAAATTGGTATGACCAAGAATATAACTAAGATAACTACTAAAGTAATTAGCATAACTAAATATCATGAGAATAAAATTTCGAACAAATGTCATGGAAAACATCAAATTAAATGAACAACCAGATAACCTAGTACTAAAAAGCTCCTTTCATTGAGGTGGAGGAAATAGTTGGATCCATTACAAATCTATTGTATCCAGTGTTGTTAGTACCACCATGGCAGAATGGTGTGGCGGAATTTTGACAACCGTCATAGGAAATTTGGTGGCACCACAGGCTGCAAGGGCGTGTTTATATGGCGGATTTCAGGCCTTCATCCATATTCTGCTATCCACCGTCGACAAGATTGATTGCAGGCAGTCTCACCTTGCAGATCTATGATGATCTAAAGTAGTGTTCACCACTGACATACATTGCATCATTAATCATCACTATTGTTTTCATCAGCTCCTCCACCACTGAATTTATACTCATTCCTTCCTATTTTATGAAGGAGTCTCCTCCTTTTCAAAATACAGAGCTTTTTAGTTTGAATCTATTGAAATCAGCCTTTATATTCATGTTGCAAAATAAATGTTCTCATCTTTGATCTCTCTAGTTCCACAAACAAAGTGTCATCACTAAAGACTTGGTATCAGTTGAAAAACACACCTCTATCTAAAATGAATCGTTCACTACTTTATGAAATCAAAGGGCTATCGATTCATCACAACCAATACATGTAAGTTAACATATGATCTGATCATAATACTTTCTCGGCTTCTTTTTTTTTTTATTTATCTCAGCATCTACCTCTGCTGGAAGCTTCCATACACAGTCACTCAGGAAAGACTAATTGTAATTCAACCCAAAAAAAGGACTCATAATCTTTACAAAGGATATACTGAAAAGCTTTAGAATATCTAAGCCTGATCGGATAGTGAGGCTAAAAAGTTGTGTTCAGATCATCTATTTATTGATCTCAGAAATCCAAACAGAGTTTTCTCCTAAACTACAAACCACAAATAAATTATTATCCAATGCTAAATCATAAAGAACAAACCAAATCGTGCCGGAAAATTGACACTTTTCAAATGAAAACAATAATAATAATTTCAAGCAGATTCATCAAGAGAGGGGTAGATGAACTATTTAGTTATTTCAAACAATGATTACACTATTACCTTAAAGGGGAATACAGCAAATCAAAAAGAATCTTACATATATTTATTAATCAGCAGCACAGCTAGTTAGTAAGAAAGAATCCAATCAAACCATTCAAGTTTCGTAGTTGTTATTGACAACAAGCAATTAAAACCTCCTAAAATGAACCACGGACACTCCTCAAATTAGGAGTGCCCTAGTGTCGCCAACACACCGTCGCAACCCTGGCACATACGATTACATTGTATTATGTCATATTCTCAAATTATTATTGGTGTCGACGTGTCAGTGTCCGCATTTGTGCTTCATTATAAAACTGTTGACAAAACATTGTAATTTCCGACCATTCCATGTTACACAGGAAAGTGGTAATGAAAGGTATCAGTTGCCAAAAATAAAAATAAAAACAAAATTGATAATCAACACTCAACAGGAAGTACACAAATCCATTAGCAAACTGTAACAGAACCTTAAACTGACATGAAAGACCAAACACAAAATTCAAAGAGTAAAGCGTAAATATAAAGCACGGATACTGATACGGAAACTAACACTAACACCAACACTACCACAGGTAATAGTTTGAAAAAAACAGGTAATTCATTGTAATTCGGTGTCGTGTCAGAGTCGGACACGACACCGAACACGCCTAATCTGAGAAGTGTCCGTGGTTCTTAAAAGAGAAAGAGAGGAAGCTGACCTCCATTTGATATTCTGAAGAGTGATGTTAGTTTGAGAGTGAGAAGCAACTTTGTTGGCAAGCTCTTCACAATCAAGTGAGTAGAACAGATTAACATGTTTCTTTGGAGACTTCACCAATGCCATTCTTCAATTTTCGCGTAGAGAGAAAGCAGAATATAGAGAAGAGGAGAATACAACACACACGCGAAAACAGTGAAGTTGAAAAACAAAAGAAAAAAGGGTTTTTGGTCAGCTCCTAAAGAACAACGTAATGGGTCGGGTCGGATCGGGTCGGGATTAGTCAACTAGTCTTATGTCACATCACCACAATTTCATGACCAATGTGTCAGCCAAACTCATTTCATTATTCTTTTTTTTTTGGTTTATTTGCTATTTTATTCGGGATAATAGTCATTTTAATTTTTGAATGTGTAACAAATAGTCACATTAATTCTTCAATGTATCGGAATTTGAAAATAGTTTTTGATTGTATCATTCGTTAGTCAAAATAGTTTGTGACATTAAAATACTTTGTTAATATTGTTACATTATTCCTTAGACACACTTATTTATTATCATATTATTCTTATTAGTATTATTTCCATTTTTGTATGAAAAGAGTTATTGTGTCGGGAACTATTTTAACTAACAAAACGCATAATCAAAGACTATTTTGAAATTTTGATATATTGATAGACTATTATGACTACTCCTTACACATTCAAGGACCAAAATGAATATTACTCCTTTTATTTATTGTTTATGACACTTTCAAATATTAATAGTTGACAGATATTTATTTGTTGCGATATGATTTGATGTAAGTGTAAATAATTTTTACATTAAAGTTGAATATGAAATTTGTTTTTCTTTTTGAAGACAAATACAAAATATGTAAAAAAAATCATACCAGTTAAGTACAAAATGCGTCTAACTAAAAATAGTACAATGACTTAGAGTAGTAAACAAAAAAAAGAACAATAATTATAAATTGTTGTGACCTATACAAAGAGATGGTATAAACGGAATTAGATTCACTGCATTCAAAACCTCTGCATTTAGTTTAGTTTTCGGGTTATTTAGGTCATTACAATAATCAATGTCATGTCCCTCCGGTTGGGTATTGTCTTGTGTTGGCTGCATTTTGTTAAAACAAGATGTTCGCAAGATGGTGTACCATATGTCTTAGATATGTAAGTACGACAACTTAGCATAAGGTGAAGTGATTTATTTTGCATTCTTGGAAGATTGTGTTTTCGCGTGAGATCATTGAAAATTTGTTTGAAGATTTGATTCACGTAGGTTGTGCTCCAAGAGGCGTGTGTTTCTAAAAGCTGCATATGTCGATTTAAGCTTTGTCGTATTTTCTAAGTTAAATGTCTTAAACATTTTAGGAAATAATATATTTGCTTCTAGAAGATTGTAACTGAAGACTATTTTGGTCAGCTGATATTTTTAGTCTGGTTGAAGAATAGGCATGTGCATTCTCTGGCTATATAAAGGAATACCCAATCCTTGTGAAGATTGATCGAAGCCATCATTTTGAAAGAGTGTCATTTAGGGTTTCGTGTTTGTCCTTATTATTTGTATGTCTCTCTTTGTATCACCTTGATGTATTGAGCTGCACCATTTTAGTTGAGTTGTATTATTGTCTTTCTACATCACTCTAGTGCATCTTGCAGGAGTTTGTTTGTTTGTTGGAGGTGTTCTCATATTTGATTGTAATCATTGTTGAATTAATCACGGGTTGTGTGATTGAGAGAAAGTGAAATGGGGTATCATATCTAGGGGAGTCTTAGATAGAATTTGTGGGTAATGTTTACGTGTTAAGGCAGTGAACAAGGTTTGTTCACATAAGACTACGAACCAAAACTATTAGAGTGGATTTGCTTTCTTTGCATGGATACCCCCAGAAGTAGGTGACGTTGCACCGAACTGGTTACCAAATCTATTGTGTTCTTCCTTCCCTGCACTTTATTTTATTACTATTTATTGTTTGTTGTGCTACGTTGTTATTGTTGGAACAAAATGTGTTTAACATTGCCACCTTATGTTTTGATGATAACAATGTATTAAAAGTTCAATTGGATATGCTAATATTTGTTCAAGTGTGCAGGACCATAATTCATCAATCTATGATAATTGATCAGTCTCTGAACCTTTAACTATTGAACCCCTACACTTTGCCAAACCATAAAATGTCCTCAAGAACTCTGATGTTCTCTTGACTGAAGAATCAGAAGATGTGAATCTAACTTCTTCTCACCAAACCTTTATATGCTTCAGTAATCCTCATATCACATTAACCTTTGAGAATCCAAACAATCATTTTTCAACCTCTGCTGGTGATAATGTGGAGAATGTCATTACAGAAACCCAAACTCAAACCAGCAATCCACCTCTTAACATTGATACCAACATGATCCTAAGCACTATGTGTATTGAAATCTTTGAAAGCTTGATGGAACTAGTTGATGGAAGAAGGAATGTTATACACCTTGTCAACTATTCATTCAAGTGGCTTCAACTTAGGAAACTAGTTGGTTGTGCTCTGGACAGTCTGCAAGAGATGGTTGTTGCTTCTCAACAAGAGACTCTGGAAGAATGGTTCTCAAGACTCTGCAGAAGTATGGATGAAATAGAGTTGAAGACAGATTACTCAAGGCATATTAGTTACTCTTAGCTGCTCAAAGAGTATGAGACTCCTCAAGAAGCTGAGTTTCCAGAAGTTCCAGACATAGTCAAATCTGGATTTCAATGTTCCTAGCTATCTCACATTTTGAAGAAATCTGATCCTATCATCCTGAAAAGTCAAGATCCTGAAGTAATTGTCTTCCAGGATAAGTTGCAAGCTGATTTGGATGCTATGACGCTGAAGCAAGAAGCATCAGAGAAGAAGCTACAAGAACAACATCAAGAAAACATCATAAGAAGAGAGGAATTTGAGCAAAGGATGCATAAACAATATGAGGATACCAAGGCTGATCAATTAGAGATATAGTCTATGGTTGCTGCTCTTCTGGATATGATGAAGAAACAACAACAACAACCTTAGAACGCACACCTTGTTACTTATTGTTAATTAGAACACACACCTTTTTTCTTACTTCTCTCTTTTATTTGTTTTTAGTCTTTTTGTTGATGCTAAAAGGGGGAGTAGGATATAGTACATTTAGGCTATGAGTCCAATAAATTAAAATTAAAATTAATTTATGAAAACTTTCTTCTCATCTCTTAGTCTCTGAATTTCATGTGAATTATTTTTTAGAGACATTTTTATGTTTAAAATGATTTTAATCAGCTTGGATAGAACTCATGGGGAGATTACAAACCTCACCTTAAGAACTATCAAACTCAGGGGGAGCTTATAAACCTCAGACCCTAAAGTCAACTTGTTAATTAGATTAACAACAATTGACTATTAATACTAGTGTTTGTCATCATCAAAAAGGGGAAGATTGTTGGAACAAAATGTGTTTAACATTGGCACCTTAAGTTTTTATGATAACAAGGTATGAAAAGTTCAATTAGATATGCTAATATTTGTTCAAGTGTGCAGAACCATAGACTAAAAATCTATAAGTCTTAAATCAAGGAACTTGTTCAGAAAGAACAAAAGAGAGCAATGGAATTTACAAAGGAAGCTAATGTTGCAAGTCTAAGTCTGAAGACTATCAGAGTCTAAAGATTCATCAGAAGCTGACCACCAGAGTCTGACGTCATCCAGAGTTTGAAGTTCATCAGATTCTGAAGTCAAGACTCAGGAGTTAGTTTATGTTAGTTATCTTGAAGACACATATTTGCAAAAGGAATAGAAACTTGGATCAACGACTATTTCATAGGAATTAGAAGGCATTGGATGCTTATCCACTAAAGAGCCTAGGAAAATGACAATAGTACAATTGTACAACCACTACTCCACTCTTGTCTGCACATAGTACAAGCTACAGTTGTATCTACGCTGGTTAATTCTCCAAACAAGGAACGAATTTCAAACTATTCCCTCCTAGGACATTAACCACATCAAGCAACAAATCATTTGTGATTTGATCAAGCTTCGTAACGACTCTTTGAGGCGCTAACAACTCTCAACGTCTCTTTCACACCTCTATATAAAGGAGTGAAGACTTGAAGATTAAGAGAGAATCTACAACGTTTTGAAAGTGCCAAAACTTTGCTGAAATTATTGTGCATCATAAACTTAGAATTTCTAATAAATTTTCATATCTTAGAAATTCTAGAGTCTTAATAGTCTTATCTGATTTGTATTATGAACACCACTGATTGTATATCAAGTGTTCAATCTAAACATTTTTCCTATGTAATTGTGTTTGTTTAGAAGTCTCTTGCTTTTGTGATTGAGCAGAGGAAGTCTCTTGCTTGTGTGCTTGAGTATTTGAAGTCTCTTGATTGTATGCTTGGGCATTTGTAATTAGATATTGATTTTAGTGAACTCTCTTTAGAAGTGCATGGGGGACATGACTTCTACCAGATTGTGGAAGGAACCTATATAATTGCTCTGTGTGGAAGGAACCCATAAAAAGGTCTGAGAAAAATATGTCAACTTGTGGTGGAAGTGGTTCTGGTGGTGTTGCTATACTATATGATTATGGTACTGATGACAAGTCGTCTGGTTCAAACAAGCCTCCAATGTTCAATGGAGATCATGATACCTTCTCCTGGTTGAAAACCAAGATTTATAATTACATCATGGGTTTAGATGAAGAACTATGAGATGTCCTTGAAGATCGTGTTGGTGATTGGGAATTAGATGAAGAAGGAGTTGTTGTTGATTGGAAGAAACACACTGCTTCTCAGAAGAAGATGTACAAGAAAAATCACAAAATCAGAGGCATTCTGTACCTCACAAAGAGTACTTGAAGATGAGTGACAAAACAATTGCTAAAGCAATGTTTGCTTCTATGTGCTCAAACTATGAAGGAAACAAGAAAGTCAAAGAAGCTAAAGTTATTATGCTAGTTCATCAATATGAGTTGTTCAGGATGAAAGAGGATGAGGACATTGAGACTATGTACTCAAGGTTTCAGACTCTAGTCTCTAGACTTCAGATTCTGAAGAAAAGCTATGTAGCTTTATCGCGGTGATTTTCGGATATCAAGCTATTGGTTAGCGTTAACTCGAAAATTTTGGACTCACCACTGATCTTTTATTTTTCCAAGGGAAATGGGAGAAGTTCAAAAAAAACCCTATTTTTAGAGATCAAAGGTCTGGGGGTTGGTTACGTTAAGGGAAGGTATTAGCACCCAAAACATCTATATTATTCTATAGGAACCTCTTGTTTTTATTTATCTTGTGCTTAATTGTTACTTGCTTGTAAAAATTCCTAAAAAGTCTAAGTGTCAAAAATGAAGAAAGAAAGTATTTTTGTTATTTTGTTGATTTGGAAAGACAAAGTCTTTTGCCTACATACCCGAATGGGATCAAAATCATGTAGTTCGGGGTAAAAAAGTCGAGTGGTTGATTATGATTGATTTTAAAGTTTGAAAGAAAGGTTTTTGAGAGGATAAGAGGTCGTGATGGCATAGAAGAATAAAATGTGATGCGATTGTTTTCGAAGAAGAATAAAATGTGATTTGATTAAATGTTAATTGAAGAAAACCAAGTCTAACGATGGTTAAAAATTGATTGAAATTTGATTTGGAAAAAGAAATGAGTCACTTGGGTTAAAGAGAGTGCTCTCAGATTCAACCTAGCACATGATGCTAAGGCTGCTTCTACTGGAACATCATCAACCAACCCATCACCTCAACCTGAACCAAGTTCATCTGTGTTGGATATTTTCACTCCATACTTAGTAGGTGAACTACCTTCAACTGAACTTGAACTATAAACAACCTCTGAAACAATCCCCATTAATATTGTTTCAGAAAATCAACAACAATCCATTACCTCACCACAAAAGCCCCAAAACTATGTTAAGTTATCATATTTTGGGAACCTCAACATAACTCAGACTCAACCCCAACAACAGTTACATTTGACTTAGGGGAGCTTACAAACCTCAGACCCTAGAGTCAACTTGTTAATTAAATTAACAACAATTGACTATTAATACTAGTGTTTGTCATCGCCAAAAAGGGGGAGATTTTTGGAACAAAATGTGTTTAACATTGCCACTTTAAGTTTTGATGATAACAAGGTATTAAAAGTTCAATTGGATATGTTAATATTTGTTCAAGTGTATAGGACTATAGCCTAAAAATATATAAGTCTTAAATAAAGGAATTGGTTCTGAAAGAACAAAAGAGAGAAATGAAATTTACAAAGGAATCTTATGTTGCAAGTCTGAGTCTAAAGACCATTAGAGTCTGAAGATTCATCTAAAGATGACTACCAGAGTCTGACATCATCTAGAGTCTTAAATTCATCAGATTCTGATGTCAAGAACCTAGAGTTAGTTAAAGTTAGTTATCTTGAAGACACATGTTTGCAGAAGGAATAGAAGCATGAAGCAACGAACATTTCAGAGGAATTAGAAGGCATTGGATGCTTATCCACTGAAGAGCGCATGAAAAGGACAATAGTACAATTGTACAACCATTACTCCACTACTCCACTCTTGTCTACACATAATACAAGTTACAACTGTGTCTACGCTGGTTAATTCACCAAACAAGGAATGGATTTCAAACTATTCCCTCCTAGAACATTAACCAAATCAAGCAACAGATCATTGGTGATTTGATCAAGCTTCGTAACGACTCTTTGATGCGCTGGCAACTTTCAATGTCTCTTTTAGACCTTTATATAAAGGAGTGGAGACTTGAAGATTAAGAGAGACTTCACAACATTTTGAAAGTGCCAAAACTCTGCTGAAATTGTTGTACATCATAAACTTAGAATTTCTTATAAAATTTCATATCTTAGAAATTCTAGAGTCTTATCTGATTTGTATTGTGAACACCACTGATTGTATGTCAAGTGTTCAATCCAAACATTTTTCCTGTGTAATTGTGTTTGTTTAGAAGTCTCGTGCTTTTGTGCTTGAGCATAGGAAGTTTCTTGCTTGTGTGCTTGAGTATTTGAAGTCTCTTGATTGTGTGCTTGAGCATTTGTAATCAGATATTGATTTTAGTGAACTCTCTTTAGAACTGCAAGGGGGACAGAACTACTACCAGATTGTGGAAGGAACATGTATAATTACTCTGTTTATTTCTCTTCTCTCTCTACCTTTCTATTATCCGATGCATTAGACTCTGAACATAGCTCTAGAATCTGAATTCTATCAAAATCTGGACTTTGGACTTAGTTTGAAAAGAAGAAGAAACTAACACATTTGATCCCCCTTCTTGTGTTTTTCTCACCTTCAGTTATATATAGTGTCTAGGACATTCCATAAGACATTCCTGAAAACAAGAAAAAAATTCCTTCCAGAAAGCATGTGTGTGAAATCAAATGTCAGATGGAACAGTAGTAGAAATACCTAACCAACGATGAACGAGATGCCAAATCTTACCAAAGAAGTCGCACTCCAAAATTTATGATTGATCGTTTCCTTTGTCCCACACATGCCCAAGCTTAAAATAGAATCGGATGGAATTACTCCTTTTCAAATTAAGTTGTACTTCGTGGAAATTCTCTTATAATTTGCTTTACATGCAAAGAGTGACACATTAAGAGACATTGTTTTGCTTCAAATTAATTTTGATAGCCAACTTTTACCGGGTACCCTTTTATAAGGTTATTTTTCCATATCTATTTGTCAGTTATGTTATCCTTCAAAAAATGTTATCAAGTAGACTAGCACAATCTATCAATTGTTCCTCCTTCCAAGAAAACAGTCTCCTTCTCCACCTCCAACCCACCACGTCAACCTCTCAACCTTCCTTCTCATCACCACCACATAAACATTGCGATACACACTTAGCTCGAACGAACGACTAAATCTATACCACAACATTCATCCCTCAAACCATAAATAACCCCAAAAGATGTATTTTCACCCTTAATGATATCACACAAGTCCTTCCACCAGATATAAGACAATCTACCCCCTTTTCTAATACGTCCTCCCTCATTCCCGTATTTAGCAACTATTTTAAACCAAAACCCACCATGATTATCATATAGAAGGCAACACCATTTCCCTAAAAAAACTCCTTAATCCTCGTAACCCCAAACCTCTATACTTCTTACTAGAACAAACCTTGTCCCATTATATCCAATATATTTTGCAAGCTTCCTCCCCCCCCCCCCCCATATGATAGAAATTATACTTGTGTGAGCCTTGAAGAAGCCCATGGACAAGTTTTTACTCTTAGAAGCAGATAGCCATTTATAAATGTTCTCAATCAACGGAGTCCAAAACAACATACATCACAGATTCCCACTAATAGGAAACCCTAGGTACACAAGCGAAAATTGAATAATCTTACAATTCAAAACTAGTGACACTTCCACCAACCAGAAGGCTCTTATAAAAAATTACTTTCAAACCTGATATGAGTTCAAACAGTATCAAAGTTGCTTTCAACGTCCGGAAAATTCCATAGCTCTTCTCTCCCAAAATCAAAGTATCATTAGCTAATTGATAGAGTGAAACACGAATAGGAGATGCCTCATCAATTTTCCAACCTGAAAAAGACATGTGTCAGCAGCAGCTGTAAGTACTACATTCAAATCTTCCACCCCTGTCAGAAACAAAAATGGTGTGAGAATGTCTCCTTGGTGAGAGAGGGATAACCCTAATCATTAAAGTCATAAGCCTTCTCAAAATCAAACTTGAGCATAAACATATCCTTCTTTCTTTTATCGCATCGTCCACTAACTCATTTGCAACCTTTAACAAATGTCATTTGTGCTTCGGATAACATATTATCAATGACCAACTTTAATCTGTTTGATAGGACTTCAAATAAAATCTTGTAGATACACCCGTCAAGAGAGATTGTTCGAAAGTCGGATCATTTACTCGGACTAGTCACATTAGGAATCAAAGCAATAAAAGAACAATTTGAATCTTTCACCAATTTCTTGTTCATAAAAATATATGAGATGAACCACATAATGTAAAATTTGAGCTCTCCGCAAAAATCTCAAGACCTGGAGTTCTCTAGCAGTACCAATTTCAGATTGGTCTGATGGTGAGAGCCTCTCTCTCTCTCTCTCTCACTATCTCTCCACACTCATATCTTAGGGTGTTATAGTTGGTTCACTCGTTGCAAAATGCAACCCATTTGCCTAAAAATATATACATTATGTCTCAATTTCATTGACATTTTTTATTGACACAAACAATAACATTTGCAAATCCACATTCTCTATAATTTTCCAAATTCCTTAAATTTCTCGATAATTACATCAAAACCCTTTCTTTTAGAGTTTTGCTAAAAGACTCCTTTTTTTTTTGTTGAGGGAAAACATGCTTATAGCATTTCATAATAATAAGATTTTCAATACAATCAGGTATATCAAAATAAACGGCGGGACTAGCTAAAGACGTGGCCTCTCTTGCAAGAGCATGAGCAACCACGTTGGCTTGTCGCCTAACAAACTCCACCCTAGAGTTAGAAAAGGAAGTACTAAACAAAGAACGATAGGAGGAAATAATGCAGCCAAATTCGGACAAGTCGTTCCTCGTAGAAAGAAAGATGTCAGTTGTCAACTTAGAGTCTGTTTCAAAATACACATTGTCAAACTGCATATCACCTAACCATTGCAAAGCAGAGTGCAGCCCTAAAGCTTCACCCACATCCACCGAAACAGTACAAGGGTATGTCATAGTCTTAGCTAGAACAAACGTACCTTCTACATCGCAAACACAAATACCAATACCTGTACGGTTGACATGAGAAGAGAAGGCCGCATCGATGTTACATTTGTATCTTCCGGCCATGGGAGGCTGCCACATGATTCGATGTTGTTGAGAGGTGGAGGTCGTTGTTGGTTGGTGATTCGATCTAGATGCAAGAACATCCGGAGCATTAGCCAGTTGCTAGTCTGCAAGCATGTTTCTAGCACGCTCGGCAACCGTGGCACTTGTTTCTTTTACATCATCCCACACTCTGAGATTGCGGTGCTTCCATATACTCCATATTACAGATGACAGACGTTGTGTTAATTCAACCGACAAAGTCTCTAACAGATAAAATATAGCTTCCGAAGGTGAGGCAGTGGTAGAAAGGGCGTGTTGCACCGAACCCCAAAGACCTGTGCTATTCCAAACCTGTATAGCAAAAGGACAAGCAAAGAAAACATGCATAAGATCTTCATGATTGGAGGCGCAACTAGCACAACTAGTGGGGCAAGTAACACCTTTATCCAACAAACGGACACGAGTCGGTAAACAACCACGACACATGCGCCAAATTAAATTATTGACTTTCGGTGGCACTTTTAGATTCCAAATACCAGACCAATACCCCGGTCGCCAGTTATAAGATGAATCAATAAGTTCTGATACACATAACCTGTAAGCACTACGAACAGAGTAACTTCCGTGCTTTTTCGCTTTCCATATAATTCTATCCTCGTTAACCTAAGAAATCAGTGTCGTATGTAGTATTTTGTTTGCTATATCATCACTAAAAACTTGTCTAACCACCTTTTCATTCCAGCTTTTATCATATAAATTCATCAAGCTGTTAATAGTAAAATTATGAACAAAGTGAGCACCTGGAATATCACTGATGTAGCATATTTACGTATATCAAAAGTAAGTATTTATGTATCGTCTCCTTAGGGACTAGTGCGATATCCTGGATTGTTCGACATCAATTACCATTTTAAGTTGATAGATAATTTGTTTGTTTGTTTAAAAACCTAAATATCTACGTTATAAAATTAAGACTTGAGATTGATAAGGCATAAAACTTGTTAGGATTAGGGTTCCTTAATCAAGCGTCACACGTAACGTAATGATCATGCATGATTCTAGCTTCCATTTGATACTACCACGTATCCCTCGTCAATATCATTCGTGTCCAAATAATACGGTGACTTCAATTGTATCGTTTAATCATCGATGTCTCGCACCATTAAACGATCCAAGAGTCGTTCCTATCATTCAATCGATGATTTCTCAATCTCTTGAGTGATAGAAAAGCATTAAGATCGGATACAAAGAGTAGTTATCTAAACATCAATTCCATGTCTAGAATTCATGTTTGATAGATGATTATTCTAAACCTAGATTCAAGAGTATTTTTCAATCACAATTAAATCAAAACATAAACAATAAATTGCAAGAATAATCTCAATACCAAATTAAATGCTAGAACCATACATTT
>Ga0228711_1004077_pt1 | contig 22609 bp, 13 predicted proteins | sample MedpolnodulmetaG_2_FD_177996 | JGI IMG/M metagenome (GOLD analysis project Ga0228711, IMG submission 177996) | Root nodule microbial communities from Medicago polymorpha collected in Santa Monica, California, United States - brown nodules | ecosystem: Host-associated > Plants > Roots > Nodule...
AATTGGATTTTACCAAAGAGGGTACCCATAACAGGAGAATGCTTGCTAAAGAAGACAACAGTGAGGCCTGAAGACCATCTCTTTTGTTGGATCATTGTAGTGAGTAATCCTCTGGGAGCACAGCCTGTAAACGCGGTTGGCTCGGGTGTACAACATTCTGATCTCCAACCTTTTCTTTGCATATTCAATCCAGTTGGTACATCTTCTGATATTGATCCATATAACCAGCCCATCTGAAGTTTCAAAAGAGAATCAAGTTTCATATGCTTTTTTTTAAAATTTGTGTAATTTCATAGTCTAAGGCTTATTCACAAAATTTATATTTTGCAAGTACTGAAAAATATACCTGTTTACCCCAAGAAGTGCCATATTCATATTCACAATCAGATACTTGGATTGCTTCCTCTATAAAATTGGAAGGACTAATACCATTAGTAGAATAATCACTCCCTTCTATAACTTGTGTTGCTGATTTGACAAACTCCTTTGAACTTCCAAATTGTTGTATTAGTATATTCTCAGCTAATTTTCCTAGTAAGGATACAAAATAGTGAGTTTTTTAGTATCACACAGGAATCAACTATTAATACTAATACAAATCATTCGGGAGAACATGAGTTTGATATCATATGTGACACCGCTCTATCTCTATCTGTCACTTACTTTTTCATCTTTCACAACTTACACAGATTACGCACCAAAATATTTTTATCAATTGTGTCCATTTAACTTTCTCATAAAATAAAGATATACAATGAATAAGTGAATGAATTGTGAGAGCAAGACCTTTATTTCCAGATTGTATTTGATTAGGATAAAAACCATAAATGGCATATCTTCTGTGGAAGGTGTTTGATCCTCCATAGTATGGTCCTTGAAGTCCCGCCATGCCCCCTATCATGTACTGCAAAGAACAAAACATAATTTGTTCATAAACACAAATTTATAAGAGGTATGTAGTAAAGTGAAAGATGCATTTGAAGTTGAGAATAAACCTCAAATGCAGCCACCCATTGATTTCCAAAAGGGTCGTCTTTTATTCCATCGTAAAATTTTTGGAAACATTGAACAAAAGCAACATCTTTTCCACTATTGGAATCCACCAAAATGCAAATAGCATGTTGCATTATCTTGGGATTGTTCACAACCATGTCACAGTCTACGTTCAACATAAAAGGTGCATTGGTCATCAATCCGGAGACTCTTGTCTGCAAATTCCAATTAAGATAGACGAGAATGAGTCTCTCAAACATAAGAATTAGTATTTCGTAGAACTAAATAATATTGATCAGCGAAATTACCAACACATTCATAGCTCCGGCTTTGTAATTGTGTTCATATTTTGGTCTCTTCTCTCTGGATATGTAGATTAAGTGAGGCAATCCATCAGAATGACCATCCAATATAACCTGTAAACGCATAATGTAAGTGTTTTTTGTTGTTAGAATTCAAGCATGAGCCGGTTAGTTTCATATCGATTAGGAATGAACCAATTGAGATGACACGAATACTCAAACATTTTAGAATGCAAGAACCAGAAATACTTGGAAGAATTTAGGATGTGTGTATATATGAAATTAAATTTTCCACCAGCTAAAATTTGTTTAGTATAAAACAAGGAAAACATATACCCTATAGACGCATTTAATCTTTTTACTGCAATATTTATTACCTTAATTATACTTGGATGATTTCTTTTTTCTGTATTTGAGAATACTGCAAATTCTCCCTCAAATTGGAATGAAGCTGAATTTCGGGTCACATCTTCAATTTTTTGGCTAAGATTATCATACATATCCTGCAAAAACACAAAAAGACGAACCATCAACAATTCACGTACCGTCCTGCAAATTTGTTACTTGTGCATACTTATCTCACAACATGTATCAATAGTTGAAGTGTAATATTATTTTACTTACCTTCATTTGTAACCATTCTTGTTTGAATTCAGCTGAATCATCACTTTTTGTAACTTGAGAGAAACATCTAAAAGGTGCTCTAACTTGTATATTATACTTCTTACAGAAAGGTACCCAAAACTTAGCAAATTTAGAAGCTTCCAAAAGACCATAAAAGGTAAAAACAGAACAACCATCATCAGAAACATAACAAGCTAGCTTATTAGCTGGATAATCAAGAGCCAATAGAGACAAAACAGTGTTCAATGTGATGATTGGTGGTTCAAATACAAGATCTGCTGTTGTCACAAACAAGTCCACACGTGGAAGCTCCTGTACTCTATTAGGATAAAAAATAACAAAAAATCAGCACAAGACTTGAGAAACTAATTAGCAAGATAAATGGTTTTTTACAACCAAATTTAGACAACTTTTTAAGTGGTTAATGCAGATTAAAGATAATCGATATAAAACTCATTAACCACCAATCTAGACATAGTTAACCATAATTTTCAGGTTTCCAACTAAATGTATGTAGTTAATCACGTCCAAGTCAATGATCGTTGAAGTCACTTTGGTGATAAACAAGCTTCGATCATGGTATATCTATTTCTATCATCTATGGAACGTAATTAAAACGTTGTCAAGAAAATTGTCTAGATTTAATTGTTTAAATAACACATTAGAATTGCAATACAAAATCAATGTCAATGTAATAAAAAAAAAATGCTTAAACTGCGACATCAAGATTCTTGATGTCAATCTTGATGTCGCCACAACTATTGATTGAGTCACATCAATCAATTACATACATTTGTTAGCAATTTATAAATATCAAACATGGTGACGCGAAAATTTTATATTACATACCGTTGAAGGAGACGGTTTGGATATGTTTTGTTAACAGCAGGACTCCATTTGGTATTGAGAAGAATAATCCAAGTGTATGTGAACCAAGATTCACATGAAAAAGCAAGAAACCATGGAATTGTGAAGGTGTTGTTGATACGGTAACAAAGAAGAGAGAATAGGAGGAGTAAAATCAAGATATCTATTGCTCTTTGAAATGTTCGTTTGATCCATATTTTTTCATACAGAGGGAGATTTTCTTGGTTGGCCATTCTGCATATGATAGAAATTCTTCAGAATAATAGCATGTTCCACGTTTATTATATTTCAAAATTTTTGAGATTTGGATTCTTCAGTGCTGATTGATGATTATTCCAAGAGAATGTGCTACTTTTAAGGGATATGTACAATTCTATTAAAGTACCTAGGAAAATATAATATTTTTTTAATAATCAATTAATTGTCCTTTTTTTGTCAAATAAACATCAATTATTTGTCCTCTTTTGTCAAATAAAGTAACACATGTTTTTACTTTTTACCAAATAAACTAACACGTCTTAAATAATCCCCAATGAGAGATCTCTCTTTATTTTTTTACTTTCGGAATTCGAACCTGAATTTAGTATATATTATGCATTGTTTTTACTAACTGAACTAAACTCCCAAAGACTCCTTATTTAAGACTTGATACTTATGATGTATTCTCATTGGAGAAATATTATTTTTGGTACTTAATGGGATAAGTCTCAATGAAACATCTTAATCTTAAACGGAATCCACATTTTTTAAATATTAGAATAATGATAATATGATATAGAGTTATTGATAAATGATTTTTTTTAAGGAAGTTATTGATTCTACTTGAAGTTAAAAATTTTAAATTACATTTAACTTAGATGTATCCAAAGTCAATTTTATAGAATTAATTCACTCAAAGTTAATTATGTTCACCGCACAACCAAACATACACTACTAATATATAAAGAGAATACATTATTTTTGGTTGATCTTTTTCTTCCATATTTACCCTTTATTTAAACTATTTTATCATTATTATAATGATATTTAAATTATCATTAAAAAGTTAGTTAAATCTCATTAAAATAGAAACAATCTACAATAATAAAAGAAACAATCCACAACATTAACAACAACATTGGACACAATTAAAAAATTGTTTTTGATCAATCATTTTGTACAATTTCCATTTAACATCTAAATCTTAACCATTAGTTAAATTGTTTTCTCTCAATCATTTGTACAATTTCCATTCAATATATAAATCTCTAAGACATATTTTTGCTCTAAAAGTAATGGGTATGTTTCGAAGAAGAAAAAAAACCGTGTTGGGAGTTAAGAGTTTTAGAAGCAATCAATATCTCTAGATTATAGAATTGATTTTAGGCTTAATAGCAATTTTCGCCCCCTAACTTTTACGAAGTTGTGATTTTGACCCCCTAAGTAAAAAAAATTACAAAACCACCCCTTAAGTTTTGCAATTGTAGCAGTTTTGACCCCCAAAGGCAAAAAAATAAAATAACACGTGGCACCTCACTTAGGGTGCCACATCAACGTAGACTGAGTCAAAATTAGCCTTGGAGGCCAAAACTGCCATATGTGCAAAACTTAGGGGACGGTTTTGTAGTTTTTTTTTCCTAGGGGTCGAAATCGCAACTTTGGAAAAGTTAAGGGCTAAAACTGCTATTAAGCCTTGATTTTATCATATTTGAAAGACTTTAATAAGAATTGATTTTGATGATAGAATTGATTTTACTTGAAACTAAAATTTTTAGCTTTTGACTTCAACACTTGATGTTAGTCTTAAATTTATTGGCAAATATATTTTTACACAAATACATCAAAACATAAATAAATTACATTCAACTTACTTTTATCGATAATCAATTTTATAGAATGAATTCACTCAAAATCAAATATGTTCACCGCACAACCAAAATACATATATAAAGAGAATACATTATTTTTTGTTGAACTTTTTCTTCCACTTTTACCCTTTAATTAAACTATTTTATCATTATTATAATGATATTTAAATTATCATTAAAAATTAACAACGATATTGGACGCTAAAAAAATTATTTTGACTTTTTAAAAAAAATATTGTTATATGGTTCACATTTTGTCTTCCAATTTAATCTTTTATTTAATTATTTTATACCATTTTAACATTCTTTGCTAATAAAAATAGAAAGACAGACACTCTAACGTATCGGTCTGGACTATAGTTTTTATAAACTTTCTTCAAAAAAGTAGTTTTATAAAAGAGTTTTTCTATCATGTGCAAATTTACACATGTTAATAAATTTAAAGTGGTAAGTTTGTCTTGGAACTTGTGTAGTCTATATTAAATAAATACTTTTTAATAAATAATTGATGATTTTCAATGAAAAGTTGCTATTTTTAGTTTCCTTAACATGTGCAATATTGCACATGTTAGACAAACCCTTACTATTATTATTGTTGTCCTGTTTTACATGTGTTCTTCATTTTATGTTAGAATCCATCATTGAGAAGTGTAACCTTGAATGGGGAAGAAAGGTTGAAGAAATTGCAGAGAGATTAGAATCCGTCATTGAGAAAAGTAACCATGGATGGGGAAGTAAGGTTGAAAGTATTGCAGAGAGATTAGAATCCATCATTGAGAAGAGTAGCCATAAATGGGGAAGTAAGGTTGAAAGTAGTGTAGAGATATTAGTATCCATCATTGAGAAGAGTGACCATAAAAGGGGAAGTAAGGATGTAGATTCCATCATTGAGAAGAGTGGCCATGAATGGGGAATTAAGGAGGAAGATATTGCGGAGACAAAGACGATGAATTTGGAAAAAGAAGAAATCATTACTTCCACACAGAATAAGAATGACCCTAATCAAGTTAGTTCTTTTATACTTTTAAATATTTCTCAATACAGATTCTCAGTTTTATTGTTGTTGGATGTTTTGTTAGAAGAATGAAATTTTTATGTACCATGATTTTTGAGTATACCTATGGTTTAGTGTTTAGTACATGGTTAATGAACAAAACTACAAAAGGAAAATAACAGTTTTTTTTTTGGTACAAGAAAATAACATTTCTATTAAAACTTGCATACATTGTTATTTTTTACTTTGTCCATTATAGTAAAGCTTATTATGACAAAATGTTCATAGGTGAATTTTATGACTATTGTTGAATCTTGTTTTTGTTTTCGTAATTTGTAGAAGTGGATACCAGCTTTGAAGATTCAATTATTGAATTTCATATCTAATCTTGGTTTTCTAACTTCCAAAATTAGTGAGGCCTTAACTATGTCCATCAGTACATTAGTAAGAATTGTTGAAAAGTCACTTAGCTCAGGAACATTCATCAAGGTACATAAACAAACTTTGATATCTTTTATTTTAATTTGTTTATAATTTATACCTTAGCATCTTCACCAAAATAAATCCCCCTATTATGTTTGACAGGATTCATGCATTTTTGTTAAACCATATATCATTGGACTTGTAAAAATAACTTTGCGGCTGCTTATTGAACTTGGGAAGGTCATTGTAAGCCTTATAATCATAGTCATAAAAATAAGTATACCGTTGCTAATAGGACTTGGGAAGACCCTTGTAAGCCTTACAACCCTAGTTGCAAAAATAATTATGTGGTATCTAACTGGAGGACTTGTGAAGGGGGTTAATTAGTTTTACAATTGTCTTTGGAGGTTGCAAGATAGTATTGGACTCACCTTTGTGATATGTAATGAATGACATGATACATTTGATGGATCTTCATTAAATGGATGAATCATTATATTAAGGTTGTTAAGTTGAAGGGTAGTTATGAAGTGTACTATGTTAGCAACTGAAACTGTTATTGTAGGTTGGTTAGTTTTTTGGATTTTTAACTGCGCCATCTTCTGAAATGTACAAATGCAAGTAATTCTTGCTTCCAATCATTCACCAAACCGATATATGTTCATTCCTAGTCTCACACACTAAGTTTTGGTTTACCTTTGATTTGACCAAAGTCTTGTTAATTGTGATGTATATGTCGATGCTTGGAACAATTTGTAGACAAGACTCTTGAGATAGTGTGTGAGCTTTAAGCTTGTGGTAGTTCATATTTTTTTTGAAAAAATATTCTCCCAGTCAGTGATCATTTCATGTAACTTAAAAGATCTTATGGAAGCATGAAGATATCTTTCTCCCAATTCCCCACTGTAACTGAGTTGAAAAAACCTGGGTATGTTTGGATGGAGGGTTTAGGAGAGGAAGGGAGGGGAGGGTTTACTTTTTCTTTTTTAAATTACGAACATTATGAAATGATTTTTAAAAAGGCAACATATTAACATGATAAACGATTATACAATACTTCAATAACACTTAATTTATTTTAGAAAAACATGTTATATAATCCGTAATTTAAAAAAGAAAAAGAAACTCTCCCCTCTCTCTCCTCCTAAACCCTCAATCCAAACACACCCTAAAGTTCAATTGTAGCCCTCATGTAACTTAATGTCCCATTTCTTATTATTGTGCAACATGTGAGCTATAAACGGATGCAGACGTAAACTCTACCTCACTAGTGTTACAATATAAATAAGATAGTCCATCTATTCCAAAGTATATAACTAGTTAGAAAAACAGTCTCAAATTATATGAATACAATAAAATTTTAATGCTTATATTTCTATCACTTTCTTTACTATTTACAAGACGTCTATCTGGCCCATATCACTTATTGGGTCTCTGTATAAGACGGTGGCCAATGTTTTGGCTAGTAGATTAGCACAAGCATAGGTGGAGACACCACCCGGCGTGTCCGGGCGATATTTTCCTTATACTAGGCCCAATTCAATAGCTCATTAACACACTTAGAAAAACAAAAAAAATGGACAAACTCTATATTTTTCTATTACACGCACAATACATCAAAAGTCATAAACACTCTTCAGCTCTGCCTCTTCTCCGTTCTTCAGCTCCCTCTCTTTTCTTCTTCAATCTCAGTTGTTATTTGGTTGATAATCCCTCAATTCTCACTCACTCTAAAGGTAAGCCAATTGATTCTCTAATTTCTCCTTCCTTGTTTTAGGGTTTTAAAATTGAGAATAATTAATCGAAAAATTGGATGTGTAAATTGGATATTTATTTGATTGTTTCTGATATGAGGTGTGTATTTGAATTTGGGTATAAATTTATAATCATCACCGTATTAGCTAGAACTGAAGGGATGCTTTGACGGAGGCACAACACCAAGATATTTTGAATAAACTTGAGAGTGGTGAGATATCTGCAGGAAGGGTCTTGCACCAATCGTCTAATCTCACTAGACCCGGGGATACTGGATGGGGTTCACATCATACTACCTTGCTTCATTTGGATCAGATGTGGTCCTCCGTGTTAATGGTGCTTAGTATGGTTGATGAAGATGGACGTGGACCATCTCAAGCGACAAGTTTGATAGAAAAAAATGGAGAGTTTTAAATTTGCTTTCATTTTGAAGTTAATGTTAAAGTTATTTGGTATCACAAACGAGCTTTCAAAAGGGAGGAACTAGGCACTTATATACTTCAAGTGAAAAGGCATGCTTCGTTTTCTTCTTGTGAAGATGTTCAAAGTTTGACTATGAAGATGGTTCAAATTGAGAAATATTTGGTATTTTCATTGGTCTACAAACTCATTAAGTTGGCTTTGATATTGTCGGTGTTGACAACATCCGTTGAAAGAGCTTTTTCAGCAATGAAGATTATCAAGTCTAAATTGTGCAACAAGATCAACAATATGTGGTTCAATGACTTGATGATATGTTACATCGAGAGGGAGATATTAAAGTCACTTGATGATATTGATATTATTCGCACATTCACCAGAAAGAGGTCTCGGAAAGGCCATTTACCTCATAATTTTATTTAGCACACTATCGGCAGGTTATATTTCATCTCTCTTATTTCAAATTGTACTTTTGTTCACCAAATGACGAACCACTTTTATTTCGATTTATGACTATTTATATATATTATGTCACATTTGAATTTGCGATAAATTTTTTGCCCAGGCTCTAAGAAATTCTTAGCTCCGCCACTGGGCACAAGTAATGGACAAGATTATTGTGTCGAATCAATCAACATTTATTAACTAGTTAATGATGTTATTGATGCGACCCATGCCTCATTTTTAAAGATTTTGAAGGCTTATAACTCGGTAAATTAGGATTGCGTCAATTATATGTTGAGGAGGTTTGGTTATGGTAAGAGCTGGTGTAGTTGAATTATGGCCTGTATTTTTTGTCGGAATCTCGATGTGCTTGCTAATGACAGCTTAACTGAAGAGGCCAACATCCAAAAGGGGTTGAAGCAAGGAGATTTGTTAACTCTCTTTCTATGCCTCCCTGTGGTTGAGGGCCTACATGGAGCTGTTAGAAGTGGTGGTTAATGATGTTATTGTTATGACCCGTGCCTCATTTTTAAATATTTGAAGCCTTATGACTCGATAAGTTGGGATTTCTTCGACTAGATGTGGATGAGGTTTGGTTTTGGTGAGAGGCGGTGCAGTTGAATGAGGACATTTTGTAGGAATCTCTATGTGCTTGTTAATGGCAGCACAATTGAAGAGATTATCATCCAAATGGTGTTGAATCGAGGAGATATGTTGGCTCTCTCTCTCTCGCTGCCTCCTTATGGTAGAGGCTAATTTGAGTTTTTTTGTTTTGTTGAAGAAGGCTAATTTGAGCTGTTAGAATTGCAGTAGAGTGTAATCTGTTATCAGGTTTAAGGTTGGTAGTGTGGGTTAGTCTATGACCGACCTTCAATATGCGGATAATACACTCTTCTTTGGGGAGACTTCAATTAGAAGCCTTTGGTCGTTAAAAACTATTCTTGGGTACTTTAGACTTGCATCTGGACTCAAGGTCAACTTTTCTAAGAGTAGTGTGATGAGTGTTAATGTTAGTGATGAGTTTCTAGGTTTGTCCGAGAATTTTTCCCATTCTAGATGGATCCTTGTCGTTTCATAGACCTTGGTTTACCAAAGGGGAAACCCCTCGTATGGAGCATATCCGAAAATTGTTTTGAAAGACTGAGATCACTTATTTTTTCAATGTGACTTTTATGGGCATGTTTGGAGTCATATTTTTGTCTGGTTAGGCTTATCAACATTTCATTATGGTAACTTTCTAGACCATCCTTTTCAAAGAGTCTCGCCTAGGTTTCAATATTATTTGGAAGAAGAATGCCAGGATTTTTATGCGTAAGGTTGACCTTTTCAATTCCTTAACTAAAAAGGTTAAAGTTCAGACTTAATGATTGTTAAAATCTTATTATGTATTATTTGATTTTGATTACCTCAGTTGGAGGTTGCATTCTATGTTGTGTTTTAAAGGAAGTTTCCTAGTTTTTATTTTCTTTAGCTGCTCTCGCAACTTTGGTGTGTAATGTAATTGTGGATTGTAAACCCTCTCTGATAGACATTGTGTTGGGTTTTTTTTTGGTTTATTAATATATTTCTTTAGGCCTTTTCAAAAATTATAATAAATTTGTCCCTATAAATATTCAGTTTTTTTTTTTGTTTTTAGTCTCTGCAAAATAAAATCACACTTTTTAGTCCCTGCGACTTTTTTCTTTAGAATTTTAGGGACCAAAATGTTGCTAGAAATTTTTTACGGGGACTGAAATGCTGATGGAAAATTTTCCAAGAACTAAAAACAATGACACAAAAATTTACAAGGATTAAACAGTGCGATTTTATTTTGTAAAGACAAAAAAAATTCATAATAATTATAAGGACCATTTACATAATTAACCCTATATTTTTTTTAGGGAATTAACCCTATACTTTAAAAGTCTTAAATATCTTTACTTGTAATTTTAATCAAAATTTCATGTAAAATATTGTTCATAATTTACACGATTCCATAATATATATATCTTTGAGGAAATAAATCAAAAATATTTTTGTTGAAAACACAAATAATGACCGTTGACTTCTTTCTTTTTAGAGGAAATATATGACTATTGACTTTTTTTTAGAGGAATTGACTGTTGACTTATTTTCTTTTTGATAGGAAATGACTTTTGATTTATTTTCAAATGATTGTTTTAATTTAGAAGGCATGAAAAAGATAGCATGACTATTCAAAAGTGATATAGTGATTTTTACAATTAACTGTGGACGAGAAATTCATAAGTAATAAGGGAGACAGTGCATATGAAAAGATCCATCTCTATAGACATTCAATTCTTTGATGTCACTATTAGAATGCCTATTTAGCAATTTTCACGTTAAATAGAGAAAAAAAACCTCCATTGTATGAAATATTTCGTTTTAATAAGCCAATAATTCTTGGTACAAAGACAAATTATACAAGCACTTTGAACAGAAAGATATGCAAAAGAACTTCTTATATTTATTTCAACAATCATGACATAAACATTCTTAATCATGACATATACTTATTTCTTATTTCAAAAAATAGGTGATGTAAACTCAAATACATCTATGATCCCACGAGTAGATATATTAAACACCCCTCATGAAATGAATGAGTTAACAAACATATAGGCAGGTACATGTAGCAAAACGTGGGTCAATACTAGCATCACAATACCCAGTACCAGCTTGGTATCTACCAGAACATTTGTCATTGCAACTAGGGCTACCACCGTTATCACAAAAACCAAGATTAGCCTCGCAATCCCTTTTTGGTGCTTTTTTACCTGGCTTCCCTCCACAAGTGAAATTACAAATGCATCTTTCATTGGTACAAATTCCATTTCCATCACTATACTGCTCTTTGCAATAAGAATCACATGCTGGTGTGTCAAGACAACCAGCAATAAATTGTGAGCACGTTTCTGATCCTTTCACTGTCATTCGACCTGTTCTCCAAATAATTAAATCATCACAAGATACCAAAACAATAAAATAAAAAGATGAAAATCAAATCCGTAATGTTACGTTGATTTGAGTGAAACTAAATTCAATCCATTAAATAAGGTCTCAAATTCAAACCCTAGAAATGTAAAAAAATGGTTGAATATGAAACCCTACAAAAGATAGTCGTCCATATTCTTTAGTCGAGATTTGTAATTGATTGATAGTTCTAACCAATATGGTTAGCAAGTATTAAATTTTTTTGAACATTTTTACATCATTCAGATTAATTAATTTGACCGATATATAAAATTTCTGTTTAGCTAACATCACAATGCAAAAGAAGAGACTTTGCTTAAATAAAAAAAGAGACTTTACCTACTACAAAAAGAACCAGCACCAAGAAGAGGAGATAATTTGACATTTGTTTAGCCATTTTAGATAATAGAATTATACTTTGCCTTTATATTTTCTTTTTCTTTCTAGGGTTGGAACTTCAGTGTGATTTTGACAAGGTACTTATAGTTCGATAAAAAGTTATGAGCATTGTATCAAGGCAAGGTACAATAATATTTCTTATATAATTAATACCTTCTTTTATATATAAAGATTGTTTAAATTTTCTTACTTAGAATATAAAATATATTTTGTCAAAAAAAAGAAAAGAATATAAAAAAAAGTAAGTCAACGGATTGAATTGAATCATATAGCATGCATAAGAAATATTCAAGTCTTAGAACATTCTATTTCCATTCCTTTTAAAAAACTAATAAATTTTGGGTAACTTTTCATAATTTTTTTTTAGCAAAATACATCTTTTGATCTTTTAAGTTTGACAAAAGTACTGGATTAATCTTTCAAGTTTTTTAATTTTCAAATATGTTCTTTAAATTTTTATAAGTTTTAAATGGGTCCTTCAAAAAAATTTAAGTTTCAAATAAGTCCTTTAAGTTGTTAATTTAATGGACTTATTTGTTGTTCTTTAAGTTTTGTGGATAAGAAAATATTAACATGCTTAAAATGTTGGTCCAGAGATTTGGAGAAGACTAACACATCATCCATATAGACTATTGTAAATTTTGAAATTGGATTAAAAATGTCATTCATTATTATATGGAACTCCGAAGGTGCATTTTTTAGCCCAAAGGCGTAACAGTCCATTCGTATTGTCCAAAACGAATAGTAAAAGCTATTTTGTAGTGATCATTTTCTTTGATTTGGATTTGCCAGATTCCAGATTTCATATCAAATTTAGAGAATATATTTGCATCATTTAAGCGATTAAGGAGATCTTTCTTGATAGAGATAGGGTAACGAATCCAACTAGAGGTTTGGTTAAGAAAAATTTATCACAGTGGAAAGCAAAATTCTTAGTTGGGCTCCCTGAGTCTCAAGGAGATAAAGTTAGAGAGAAACATAGTGGAAAAAATCCTAGTGGGTGATATTCCTCATGAGAAATTAGGTTATGGCCAATTAATTGCTTATATTCAAAATGTGGCTCTAAAGATAATACAAGATGATAAGTTCTAACAACAACTTGCTAAAGAAAAGGCCCAAAATCGTAGGGATTTAGGAACTTTTTGTGAGCAATTTTGTCTACCACCTTGTTCAAAGAAACCTAAACATAAACCAAATTTACCCAAACAAATTTTTTATAACAAAAATCATAATAAACCTCACAATAAGGGTCGTAATAAACCTTATAATAAACTGTTTAATTCCGAGCCAAATAAACAACCTGACTCTAGCCTTCCTTTTAATAATGTCCCTAGGAGACCTAGAATTGGAGCTGGTTGCTAGAATTGTGGGAAGCCCGACCATCTTAGCAAGTACTGCAAGCTAAAGGAAAAATTAAGGCCCTTAACCTCGATCAAGATGTCAAAGATCGTATTAATAATCTGTTAATTGTGTCATCTGAAGAAGAGTCGCATAAAGAATCATTAGATTTAAATCGGATTCAAAATGATGATTTATCTGAGGAAGATTTAGATTCCTCTAATCAAATTAATGTTCTAACAAAGGAGCAAAATCTCATTTTTTTTGAAGCCCTTAATGCTATCACTATCCCTAAAACAAGAAATGTTATGTTGAAATCAACTCTTGAAGTTAAATCAAATCTGTTAGCAAATAATAAATTCAATCCTTTGGATAGTTTTAAAAGACTTGAAAGAACTACGATTAAACCTGTAGCAATCCAAAACCTCCAACATGAGATCAACAACCTAAAACTTGAAGTAAAGGATTTAGAACAAACTCAAAACAATCATGAGTTAATCCTAGAAAAATTAAAAATCTATGAGAATTATAAAGATAATCTATCGGATAATAATCCTCCTATCCAAAATACTAACTTCCTTGATAAGCAGGGAGATGAAGACCTTTTAAGTTTAATAAATCAATTAAAAATCCTAAAATTTTATATAAATATTAGGATTGTCATAAAGAATTTATTCTTGAAATAATAGCCCTTTTTGACACTAGGGCTGATTCAAATTGTATTTTAGGAGGATTGATTCCTACTAAATATTTTGAGAAAGCATATGAACAACTTAGTACTGTTAACAGATCTAAATTAAAAATTAATTATAATTTATATACAACGGCTATTGAAAACCATAATGTTAAGATGGAAACCCCCTTCCGGTTGGTGAAAAATCTTAAAAACAAAGTCATTCTAGGTACACCTTTTATAAGACCTTTCTTTCCTTTACAAATAACTAATGAACCATTACCCAATACTTGGGGCATTCTATAATATTCAGGTTTATTAATAAACCTATTATTAGGAATCTAAACTTGATCCAATATAAACAAAATCAAATAAATTTCTTAAAAGAAGATATTTCTTTTAAAAGTGTTGATTAACAAATACAACAGCCTAAAACAGAGCAAAGAATCCAAAACCTGTTAGAATAATTCAATCTGCTATTTGTTATGATATTCCTAATATCTTTTGGGAGAAAACAACATATGGTAGAACTTCCTTGTGAAAAGGATTTTCAAGAAAAAGTTATACCAACTAAAGATAGACCCATTCAAATGAATGAAGAACTTATTCAAATTTGTAAAAAAGAAATCAAAGATCACTTTCTAAAAGGATTTATTAGGAAAAGCAAGAGTCATTGGTCTTGTTCAGCCTTTTTCGTTAAAAAACAAACTAATATTGAAAGAGGTGTTCCTCACTTAGTTATTAATTATAAACCTCTTAACCAAGCCTTCAGTAGGATTCGTTACCTGATGACATCTCGTCGTTACGTAATTTTTAGAGTATTTTGTATAAATTATATTGAGTATGTAGCAATTTAAGACAGCCTGGAGGTGCAAAAAGCATGAAAACTGGAGAAAATGGACAAGAGCTGCATCGTGACGCGATTTGGGCATCGTGTCACGATTTCATAACCAGATTGGAGTAACATCTCTGCCTATAAAATCGTGTCACGATGGCATAATCGTGACACGATTGATGAGTCAACTTTGGAGAATCTTGGGACATTAAATGTGGAATCGTGTCATGATTTTGGGCGCATATGTTTCCTATTTAAGCTGCATTGTTTTCCAAATTTTGGAGATCTGAAGCACGATTTTGAGAGCAAAGAACTGAAGTGGTGTTCAATCCATCCAACTAATAGTCAGTTTATGTGTGTTTTTATGCTTCAATTGATCATTCTATTTATAATTCCAAATATGAGTAGCTAAATCTCTTAGAGATTAGGTCTGAGATGATTCTGATGTAATCCTGTTTGAACTATGTTGATGCGAAACTCTATTTCTAATTAATATCAATCTAGTTTTATTCAATTCAATTGTTCTTAATGCTTTTTATACGTTGATACTATATAACTTGAATTGGTAATATTGAATGACTACTGACCCTAGCTTACGACGTAGACCTAATTTAATTATTCAAAAAAACAAAGTTACTCTAGGAATGAATAATCGTTTATTTGTGAAAATAGGTTAACGTTCTTCAATCCTTCGAAGAATATTAGATCACCTAAGGAATTAGGGACTGTAATATGATAAGAGGGTCCTAAGTCAAGGAATTGATTAGGACTATTTTAGTTAACCATCGTGAAACTAGAGAAGTATTCATAGGAAATAGGTGCAATATACCAAATAGAATTGGTCAGAGGATTCGAATGACCTGATCTCATCTCTCCTTATATTTTTTAATCAACATTTATATTCATCTTTACTATATATGCAATCAAACCAACTTCCTAGGGCAACTAAATTTTATACATTCGAGATAATATCAATATTGCTAAATTAAGATTAACACAATCCTCATCGATATGAACTTAGAATTATTACCCTATCCCCAACAAGAAAGATCTCCTTAAACGTTTAAATGATGCAAAAATATTCTCTAAATTTGATATAAAATCTGGATTTTAGCAAATCCAAATCAAAGAAGTGGATCCCTACAAAAAACAACTTTTACTATTCCTTTTTGGACAGTACCAATGGACTATTATGTCTTTTGGGATAAAAATGCTCCTTCGAAATTCCAGAGAATAATGAATGAAATCTTTAATCCATTTTCAAAATTTACAAGAGTCTATATTGATATTGTGTTAGTCATCTTCTCCAAGATTTAAGTATATTAATACTTTAATATCCACAATCAAAAGAAATGGTCTTGCAATTTCTAAAACAAAAGTCAAACTCTTTCAAACAAAGATTAGATTTCTTGGTCATAACATCCACTAGGGAACAATTGTCCCTATTCTCCGGGCAATTGAGCCTGTTGATAAATTTCATAATCAAATCATTGACAAAACACAATGACACAGAGTTTTAGGATGCCTAAATTATCTTTCTGACTTTTCCCCTACTTAGTAATATTATCAAAACACTCCATGATATGCCTAGAAAGGATCCTCCTCCTTGGACTGATATGAAGTAGATATAATAGTCACAAGAAAGGGGAGTTTGAATTGTGACCTTTTTAAAATTGGATTAAATATGTTTTTGGTCCCTATAAATATGTCAACTTTTCGTTTTAGTCCCTCAAAAAATTTCTATCTTCACTTTTGGTCCTCCTTTAAAGTAAACTCATATGTAGAATCCATATTTTTGAATAAAATTTTGCAGAAAGATTTATATTATTATAAGAATCTCTCCCAAAAAAATTTAGAATTTTTTTAACAAAACATGAATTTAATATGAATTTTTATACTTTTGATGGTTAAAAATTTATATTAAATTTGTGTTTTGTTAAAAAAAATTATTTTTTTTGGGAATATATTTTACAATATTCTACACTTTTCTGCACAATTTCATTAAAAAATATAAAAATTAACTTAAAAATAGGGACCAAAAGTAGTGATTGAAAATTTTATAGGGACTAAAAGTGGAAGGAAATTTTTAGAGGGATTAAAACGAAAAGTTGGTATATTTATAGGGACCAAAAACATATTTACCCTTTAAAATTTATTCATGTACTTTAAAAATGAATCTCAAGTTGAAACTTGAAATGGTTAAGTTAAAACTAACTTCAGAAAGTTCTGAAGTGTTACTGCAAAAACAGTATAATTAAATATGTGTTTGTGTGTGTGTGTGTTGTGTTTACTGAAAGTAAGAGTATAAGGAAGAGAAGAAGAACACACATAATTTATAGTGGTTCACCCAATGTGGGATAATCCACTCCTCACAATCTTGTGAGAATTTCCACTATGATGCTTAAGAAAACCACTCAACTCCTGCACCATACAACCATGTACCCTTGGAACAATTACAACTTGTATTCTCTAAGCATCAGCAGGTTTACAATCTCGTTTTCTAAGTCACACAAGACTTTACAACTTTCTACTCAACCTAACACTTTAATACCCTTAAAGCTAGATGAGATTTTTCTTACAATTGATTTGGAAGTTCGAATGAAATTGAACAAGAGGAAGAAGAAGAATGAGAGAAGATTATCTTTGAAAAGATAAGAGAAGATTGATTCACACTCTTACAGATTTTAGGAATCTTTAAAGTTGATTTGTGAAATCAATTTTGCTATGAAACTTTAAACACTTTTAATAAGTTGTTTAAGTATGCTTGTAAGTTATGTATCTTCAAAATGAGTCTTCATCCCCTTTTACTGAGTTCCTTGACCTCTTGTAGCCATTGGGATGTGTCCAATGGTCTTGTGCCACGTGTCCTGGGTCCCACCAACTTTTGCTTGAAAGTCTTGATCAACATTCTAAACTCAGAATATTTCTGGGTTCATCAGGATACTTCATAATGTTGTTGTGTTCATCAGGATATGAACTTCAGAATGTTCCTGGATTGATATGGATGAATGTCAAATGAATTTATGGGCTTGTCCAATGAATATTAGATGAATTTCTAGGTTGGTCCATGAAGTTTGTTCTTCGTACATACTTCAGAATGTTCCTGGATCAGATCCTTTTCATATCTGTCTTGGAACTAGTGCAAGAGAGAGGAAAGTGGAACTATCACTTCATGCCCATGCTTTAGGGGATTTGCTTTGCTTTGTACAATACATGTTCCCTTATATGTCGAATCCTTATTAAATTTGACTTGATCTTTCTTTTTGCTTTGCTATTTACTTTTCACCAATTGTACTGTTCAGCTTAAAGCATGTGTTGGGAATTAACATTCTGAACTCAGAATGTTCCTTTGTTTCAGTTTAGATGATTTGTAAGACTACCATTTGATGTAATCGAATCCTAATAATGAAACATCGATGAAGTGAAGTGTGTATTACATCTAGGATGATATTCTTAGAGGAATATTCCTAATGTATTGTACTTCAAATGTTTATAAGTCTTAAATGAACATTGAAGATGCCCTTTGAAATCAATCCAATTAAATGTCTTTATTCCTTGATTGATCTAAGTCAAATGTACTTTTCTGAGCTTTTATTTAGGTCACATGAACCTCGAATGTTCTTACTAATGTTCATGAATTTCTGGGCTTGTTCTTGATAGCCATAAGAACAACCTTCTGAACTCAGTTTAACTTTCCGAACTCTGGCTGGGTTCATAAGACTTTATGTACTTTGATTTCTTGTATCTTGGTATGATTTACATTTTGTTCTTGTCTTAGTTAAACACTTAAGAGCACAAATTAAATACCAAGAAATTAATCAAAGTCCATTAATCCTTTAATCATAAAGGTTTGTTATCTTTAAAATTAATTAGGGATTTTGTCTCAACATGTGTCCATACAATTGTTGTCAAAACCATTAAAGGTCAACTTAAAGATCTTCCTTACCTTTATCTTTCTATTCCACAAGCATTTAAAATTGTTGAAACTGACGCTTCTGATATTGGATATGGTGGCATAATTAAACAAAAAATCTCTGGTAAAGAATAAATTATTGCTTATACTTGCAAACATTGGAATCCTTCACAACAAAAATATTCCACGGTTAAAAAAGAAGTTTTAGCTATTATTTTATCTATTTCAAAATTTCAATCTGATTTAGTTAACGAAAAGTTTTTAGTACGTGTTGATTGTAAATCAGCAAAAAGATATTTTACAAAAGGATGTTAAAAATTTAGATTCAATGAACTTTTTTTCCAGATGGCAAACAATTTTAAGCATTTTTTATTTTGAAATTGAATACCTCAAAGGCTTTGGTACCAAGAGTGAGTCAGAAGCAGAAAAAAAGGGCATACATAGACTAAAAAAAAGTAGGAGAGCTAGCATACAAATGTTCAGTATTAAAGAGGTTAAATAAAATGCAGAGAGGCTCACCTTTCGATTAAACGAAGTATGAATAAATCAGAGCAAAAACAAAGAAAAAAGAAGGGCAGAACGCGGCAGAACCGAACTAAACTGATCAAAGAAAAAAGAGAAATGTAACCAAATGAGATTATATTAGATCGATGAAAGATTGAAGAAAGCTTACAAAGGAGAAGTCAGAAGCTCATATTCTATCTGTAAAACTATAAACCTGTGATAATAAAAAGGATGCCTTCTAACATAGAATGACATTCCTTTAAATAGAAAAAAAAAATAAGAGGTAGTGTTTCTATAGTTTAGGTAAGTACCAGAACTATATCAACATTTAAACTGTTTTCTATTTTTTTTTTGCGAAAGAAATAAATTACAAATATTGCTACAATAAAAAGCCGCTATTGTAAAAATAATTTATGTTTAAAATTTATTTGAATAATAACAAGTGTGTATTATTGTACAAATTAAAAGGTGCAACCTTAATATTTTTATGTTGGTCTAAGTTAACAATATATATATATTTACAAATGTTAGCAATATATATGTGAAGAAGAATCAAATTACACCAATATAATATTTCATCAATGTTATACCGCTACGACTATAAATTTTTTAAATTTGGTCATTGGATTAAAGTTTAATATCATATGGATCCTCTATAAATTTAAAATAAATCTAAAATAGTTTGATACATGCCTGTTTAGATTGACCTTTTTTGAACTTATGAAAAAGAGCTTATCAAATAATTAAGCTTTTATTTGAATTCATAAGATCTAACAAAGAAAATTGTATATTCATAAGTTCTTTTTTAAGGATGCATATTCATAAGTTGTTTTTCATAAACAACCTTAACAAACTTATACATAATACATTAATGCTTATTTATTTGCCTAAGCTCTAAAATAATGGACCTCAATAATGGATTTCGGTTTCACCGTTGATTCCTTTTTAATCTTGGATACACCATTCATTCCCCATGGACTTCTGTTTGCACTTTATTGTTGCTATTAATGCAATCATTTTTTCTTTAAATGCTCAATATTCTGTTGTGAAGAAAATCACGGAATTTGATTTAATTTGTTTCCTTTTTCAATTGCATTTTTCATAAAAAAATTGATTTAATTAATTCCACTGTAATTATCACATTTCATTGGAGTGAATACTCAATTCATTTTCAACTTCCTTTACCTTTTGACTGATATTTTACTTAAATTCTCAATTTATTTTCCGCAGTCGTGTACTGTTAGTTGACCGGGGAGCAGGGCCGGCCTAAGGGCCAAGCCAAAAGTGAGGGCTTTAGGCCTCAAGATTTTGAGTTAAAAAAGACCTTAAAATAAGTTAATTTAGTTATAAATATATAATATCACATACTAATGATCAATATTTATATAGTTTAATTGGTCAATTTTAAGGCCTCAAATTCTTTTGGACCAAAGTTCAAATCTTAGATTCAACAAAATTTGATTTATTATGCTTTTAATAAGCATTGTGTTATTTTTTTTTTAATTACAAAATGCCTCATTATAAAAAAAATTGATTTAGGCCTCTAGACATGTTTTGGCCGGCCTTGTTGGGGATCGAAATCAGATTTAACCAAAGTTTTTTTTTTTTTTAAACAAAAATATAATAAAAGCTAAAAATAGTATAACTCAAATCAAGGATAAATACAAATTATATAGTAAGCATTTTGAACATAAAGATCAGCAAAAAAGAATCTCATATTCATTTCATTGATATGATGAAATATTTCTTAATTCAAAATAGGCGATGTACTCAAATACATCTATGATCCCATGAGATATGGGGAAATAAACGAGTTAACAAACATATAGGCATGAACACACAGAAATTTGTGGGTAAATACTACCATCACAATACCCTATCCCTGCATAGTATCGATTACCACATTCTGCATTGCAAGCCGATTCACCGTCATTGCAAAAACCAGTTGAAACACTGCATTTCCTTTGTATTTGATGTTTACCTGGCTTCCCTCCACAAGGGAACTTACAAATGCATAGTCCTGAGTCACAAATCCCATTTCCATCACTCCACTGCCCTTTACAATAATTATCACAACTTGGTGTGTCAACAAAAGGCCTAAAATACTGTGTGCACATTTCTCCTTTCACGTTCACTTTCCCTGTTCTCCAAATAAGTAAACTATCATAAGTTACAAAAAAACAATTAAATAGAAAAAAGAGAAAAACAAATTGACTTGTCGATCAAATTTATTATTTTTAGAACTAATGTCAAGTTGGTTTGAGTGAAACTAAACTCAGATCCATGTTGGATTAGATCCTTTCAAATGAAGGGATTAGTTATGGATTGGTGCTTATAAGGTTAGCAAAAAAAAAGTTGAATATGGTAACACGAGGATTACCTACTACAAAAAGAACCAGCATCAAGGAGAGGATATAATTTGGTATTTGGTTCACCATTTTACTTTGCCTTATATTTTCTTTTCCTTTCTAAGGGTTGGAACTAAAGATAGTAGAAGGCAATCGAGTGTTATTGATCATACGGCGGCTATATATACAAGGATTATGGCAGATGCAGGTTTGGCCCAACAAGTTTAGAGATCTAAAACAACTTTAACCAACGATGAAGCTAGAAATTTTTTTACGCAAGGGCCAACTATAAAGAAAAAATAAAATATTTTAAAACCAACATATTAAATTTAAAGATAAAATAATTTTTTAATCCTATAAATTATAATTTTGTAGGATTAGTCCTTAAACAAAATTTATTCAATTTTTGTCTCGATTTTTAAAAAATTTACAAAAAAAAAAGTGTATTTTGTCTTGTTTTAATCTCTATAACAAAAAATTAAGGACTGAAATTAAACAAAATCTTAGGAGCTTAAGGGTTTGTTTGTTAAGGCCATCAAACGAGCTTATAGCTTATAGCGGATAGCTTATAAGCTCATTTGACAAAAATAGTTCTGTTTGGTAATGGTTTTCCACCACGAGCTTATAGCTTATTTCACGAGCTTATAAGCTATTTTTCAGACGCTATTCCAACTAGCGTCTGAGCTTATAGCTTCTCACTTTTAATTCCCATTTCACCCTTTTTATTTTAATTAAAATCCACTTTTACCCTTAATAATAATTTATTACTTATATAAAACGATGCTATTACGTTAATGTACATACTTACTGAGTACACTTCGGTTTTCAGCCTCTGCCAACAACACCAAGTAGGCACTTCAAATTAATATACGAATTTTTTTCTAATAGCAATTTCTTTTTCTAAAAAAAAAATGTTATCGTTGTATATATATATATACAACTTGTCCCTTCAATATA